>Ga0209117_1000102_pt1 | contig 61306 bp, 47 predicted proteins | sample BlaSpr_A8_OM2_M2_FD_187978 | JGI IMG/M metagenome (GOLD analysis project Ga0209117, IMG submission 187978) | Forest soil microbial communities from Thunder Bay, Ontario, Canada - Black Spruce, Ontario site 2_A8_OM2_M2 (SPAdes) (version 2) | ecosystem: Environmental > Terrestrial > Soil > Boreal... | reverse complement strand
CGGCTCCGCATGACTCGGGGCCGATGTGGGTCGCTACATCCCATTCGTATGACTTTTGCATTCACTACACCTCGCCGGTTTAACCGGCGCACAGGAGAATACACATGCCGAAAGCTGACTCCAACCCTGACCCGCTACGCGCCGCCAAAAGTTGCCGCGTCGCCCTCGTCGGCTTCGGAATTGTAGGGCGGTCCGTGGCTAAAATTCTCTCCGAGACCAGCGGTCACGCTCTCCGCCTTACGCACATCTGCAACCGCAATGTGGAGAGAAAAAAGCAGCCTTGGGTACCCAGCGATGTGATCTGGACCGAGGACTTTCAGTCGGTCCTGAGTTCTGACGCCGACATCGTGATCGAATTGATCGGCGGCCTGGCGCCAGCCGAACAGATCGTCCGCGGCGCATTGCAGGCGGGTAAGTCCGTGGTCACAGCCAATAAACAACTCATTGCCCGTCACGGCCCCGATCTGTTGCAACTCGCCAGCTCGCGAGGATGCCAGATCGAGTTCGGGGCTTCGGTCGCCGGTGGCGTTCCGGTTCTGCCCGCACTGCGTGCGGGCTTACGCGGAGACCGGCTGCACGGCATCGCCGGAATCCTGAATGGCACCTGCAACTACATTCTGAGCCGGATCGAAAACGCCAGAATTCCGTTCGGTGAAGCACTGGAAGAAGCTCAAGCCCGGGGCTACGCCGAAGCCGACGCCTCCGAGGATCTCGATGGCGGCGATGCCCGCGCCAAACTTGCGATCCTCGCCCTCGCCGGACTGCAAACCCGGGTCACACCGGAAACCATCCGCGCCCGCACGATTCGCGCCGTCGACGCCGTCGACTTCGAGTACGCCGCTGAACTCAACTGTACGATCCGCCAGATCTCGCGGGCCGATTTGCAGGAAACCGCGCTATTCGCCGAGGTCGGGCCCAGCTTGGTCCCGGCCAATTCGCCATTCGGTCGCGTGCAGGGTAGCCAGAACCTGGTTTTGACCTCGGGCAAGTACGGCGGGGACGTGGCATTTCTAGGGGCGGGAGCCGGGGGGGATCCAACTGCCGTCGCCGTAGTCTCGGACCTGTTGTTCGTCGCACAGAACCTTTCCACCGGTTCCCGGCCACAGCTGCCGCAACAACTATCGACCCCGAGAGTAAGCTGCGACTTCGAGACTCCCTGGTACCTGCGTTTTCTGGTGCGGGACCGGCCGGGAATCGTAGCACGGCTCGCCACGATCCTGGCCGCGTACCATCTGAACATTGATTCAGTGCTGCAGAAATCGGGCTACGACAAAACGGCTCTTCCTTTTGTGATAACTCTTGAGCCCTGCCGGGATTCGCTGTTGCATCCCGCCCTCGAGGAAATTTCCGCTCTCGACTTCGCGATCAAGCCTTGCCTCTGCCTGCCCATTTTGCGTTAGCAAGCGGTTGCGCGGCTCGCCGCGTTGCGTATTTCATCGCCGCGAGTCTGCTCAGCCGGTCAATTCCAGAAAGGATTGCCCCGCCCGGCGGGTGCCAGAAATACTGTCCACATTCGCTTCAGCGCCGGAGTTTGACAGATTCGCGCGGAGCGTCTGGTATTCGAGTTCACTAGTGTCTGCTTCCGTCGCAGGTGATTTTGTTATTCGAGCTTCTTCAGGCATTCGCGGACTATTTCTTGTGTTAGTGGCAAGAACCCTTGGTCCTCCAGTATGGTCCGCTGTCCCTCGAAGCTCAGCAAGTAGAACAAGAACTCCTTCACTTTGGGATCGACTGGTTTGTTCGGCACACGATTGATGTAAGCATAGATGCCACGAGTGAGCGGATACGTGCGGCGCACAAGATTTCCCTTGGAGACTTCGTAGTAAGGTCCTCTCGCCTGAACGGCTAGGGCCAAGGGCTTCACCTCTGAGTTGCTATAGCCCAGGTTGGAGACCGCGATACCGTAGCGGTCAGCAGCCAGGGCATCGAGAATCAGTTGGCCGCTGTCATACACCGAGCCGTCGGCTCTCTTCATATCCTTGAACTCCTTCACGCGGTCCCAGTTCCACTTGCGGCTGTCATTGAGCACCACCTGCTGGAAGAACGAACCAGGTCCGGTCTCCGCGTCGTACGCGTATGCTTGGATAAACTTATCCGCCCATTCCCCTTGCAGGCCGAGTTGGCCCCACGTCTGTATGTTGCTCGGGCCACGGCGGTGTTCGCAGCCAAAAATCCCGTCCAGTTGCGCGAGTGTGAGCTGCGAGACGGGATTGACTTTGTTAACAAAGATGACCAAGGCTGGAGATTTTCCCGGCGCATTGAGGCTCCCGGTCATGACCTCGAGTTCCAAAGGCTTATATTGAAAGACCCATTCGAAACCCATGATCTCTTTTGCTGTGCTTCGGCGGCCCATGAGAGCCAGGTCGGCAACGCCGGTGTAGATACCGGCCATGGCCGTGCCTGTGCCCATTAGATTTGTGTCAAACCTGACGTCCCGATGATACTTGCTGAATCCCCGCTGCAATGATTTCATAAGGGCACCCAGGGAATCATTGCCCCAAATACGAATCGTTCCGGAAACGATTTGCTTCGGCCGGTAGTGCGGCAGGGAACCCAGGTCTTGCGCATGGAACGGCGTGCCGGCGGTCGCAACAATGACGGCGACAGCGACCGAAAGGATCAGAAATCGTCGTAGCATTGCGTTTCTTTGTGTGTTCTCAATGATGCCTTGACCCTAATCCAGTTTTTTCAATTGCTCGCGTATCGCTTCCTTATTGAGCGGCAAATACCCGCCGTCGCGAACGATGTCCTCTTGCCCTTCACGACTCAGGATGTACCGTAGAAACTCCTTAACCTTCGGATCCACAGGCTGTCCCGGGACCCTGTTGATAAAAGCAGGAATGATACGGGTCAGCGGGTATCTGCGCGAGATCAGATTCTCCTGGGAGGCTGCGTAGTAAGACCCGCCCGCCTGGGAAGCGAGCGCCAGAGGCTTCACCTGCGGATTACTGTAGCGCAAATTCGAGACGCCGATCCCGTAGCGGTCTTTGGCCACAGCGTCGAGGATCTGTTGGCCGGCTTCATACACCGTTCCATTCGGATTCGTAATGCGCGCAAACTCCTTCAGGGCACAGTTCCAGCGGTGGCTGCCAGCGAGCACGGCATTTTGGAGGTAGGTCGAGAAATCGTCGTCAATTCGCCAACCGTAAAGGTCGATCGGTTTGTCGGCCCACTCGCCCGTGAGGCCGAGTTCACCCCACGTGCGAATGTTGCTCAGGCCGCGCTGATGCTCGTAGCCGTAGATGGCGTCCAGTTGCGCGAGTGTGAGCTGCGCGATCGGATTGTTCTTGTGGACGAAGAACATTTGAGCGTAGTCCATGTTCTGCACGTCGAGACTGCCTGTGGCAATATCGATACCGAATGGTGGATAGTGCATCGCCCGCTCAAACGCCGCAATCTCAAAGGAAAATATTTCCTCGCCGCGAATGGCGACGTCCCCGGTGCCAGCGTACAAAGCACCGGTCGACGACGCCGTGCCGTACGTTTTTATATCCAGTTTGACGTCGGGCTGGTAGCGAGCGAATCCTTCCCCCCAGTACTTCACCAGCCGGCCCATGAAGGCGCGTTTAAAACTTCCGTGTCCCCACAGGCGAATTGTCCCGGAAACTCTCTGTTCGGGCCGATAGTGTGGCAGCTCAGAGGAATTCCACTGCTGCCCGTAGAGACAGCTGGTGGGGAGCGCCATCAGCGCGGCTAAGACAAAAAACGTTTTCAATAGATTCAAATGCGGTACCTTCAAATTTGATAGAAACTTCCCTGAGCGCACGACGCAAACCGGCCGATGAGCAGACCTCGGCGAGCCGACCGCGTCACTCCCCGTGCCTCTCATCCAGAAGCTGACTGTGTCACATGACGCGCGCGCTAACTCGGCGTGAAAGTTTATTCATAAAGCACGCCCGCGAAGGCATGGCCCAGGCGGCATTCGCGATTAAACATACCGCAATGGCGTGAACAAAATTTCATGTACGATTCAGCGAGCCTTCATTCGTCGATGCAATAAACTTCGGCTTACGCTTGTATCACAGTCTAAGCAATGTCCGCAGCGGTGGCCGGTCGAGGGGCTCGCCACCACTACGTGCCATGGTCGAACAGCAAGGAGACGTGAGTCACAGACATGATTGACCGTGCCCTGTTTCGGACCGGCGCGTTACTGGTATCGTTCGCGCTTTGTCCCTCCGCCAAGACCCAAGTTACCGGGGGCACGATCAGCGGCACGGTAACTGACCCTTCGTCGGCGGCGATCCCCGGTGCCAGTGTGACGATTCTAAGCCAGGGGAAAGGTCAGACGAGGGCGACATTCACCAACGCCCAGGGTTTCTACAGTGTCCCCAATCTCGTTCCGGGACGCTACGACATGACCGTTTCAGCCCCGGGCTTCAAAAGCACGGTTGAAAAAAACGTGCTGATGGAGGTCGGACAAGAAGCAGCGGTCAACATCACACTCACCCTGGGAGACATCAGCGAGAAAATCGAGATAACCGCCGACACGACCGGGCTGGCCACGACGTCCTCCACCTTGAGCAATGTGGTGGGCGGACAGACGGTGCGGGACCTGCCGATCAATGGCCGCGACTGGACGCTGCTCGCCGCGCTGGAACCGGGTGTCCACACGATCGAGGCGCAATCCCCTATCACCATAGGCAACGCCCGAGCGAATCGCGGCTTTGGTACACAGATGACGATTGGCGGCAACCGGCCGCAGCAGAACGTCTACCGTTTGGACGGCGTGGTCATCAATGATTATTCCGGCGGCGGACCTGGCAGCGTCTTGGGCGGCGCGCTTGGAGTAGACGCGATTCAGGAGTTTTCCGTCATCACCGGGAACGCCGCCGCTAACTATGGAAGGACCTCCGGTGGGGTCATTAACGCGGTTACTCGGTCTGGTCAAAACGTTGTCCACGGCTCCGCTTATGAGTTTATGCGCAACAGCGCGCTTGATGCTGCGAACTTCTTCGACGTCTTAGCCAAGAACACCAACCGGCGGAAACCGCCCTTTAAGCGCAATCAATTCGGTTTCTCTGCCGGAGGGCCGGTCTACCTGCCTCGCTTGACCGGGCCAGCGGTCGGCTACAACGGTAAGAACAAAACATTTTTCTTTGTTGATTACGAAGGTCTCCGTCAGGACCTGGGCACGACCTCGACAATCACGGTTCCGTCACGAGCCGCCCGCAGAAAGGTTGTTGATCCTAAACTCGTGCCGTTTCTCGCTATCTTTCCACTGGCTCCTAGCGGATCGGAGAAGGGAGACTTTGGTCAATTTTCGTTCAGTGCGCAGGGCATCACCAAAGAGAATTTGTTTACCGTCCGACTCGATCACAAGCTTTCGGATGTCGACTCTTTGAGCGGCACCTTTTTAACCGATCACTCCGACACCCGCTTGCCCGATAACTATAATTTCGCCCTGCTGGGGCAGAAATCGGGCCGCCAATCGGTAGCCGTAGAGGAAACCCACATCTTCGGGGCAACCCTCCTGAACATCGCGCGAATCGGCTACAGTCGCTCCGTTGTTAGTGCCCCGATCAACCTTGGCGCTATCAATCCCCTGGCGGCCGATACATCACTCGGGTTCCGGGCGGGCGTTCCCGTCGGGAGTATCGTAATAACCGGAATCGAGACGTTTAATGGCGGAGTCGGTGGTGTCGGGCAGACCGATTTCCATTACAACAGCTATCAGGGGTATGACGACCTGCTCTACACTCAAGGCAAGCATTCTTTGAAGTTTGGCGTCGCCCTGGAACGCATACAATCAAGTGAATTTAATATTGGTGATCCTCTAGGAAGATTTACTTTTGGTTCGTGGAACAATTTTGCGGCTAATCAGCCCGACAGTTTTAACGCCACGCTGGTCGGCGCAAATCCTACAATTTATCTGCGCCAGACTGTCTTCGGTGCCTACGTTCAAGATGATTACAGGGTTCGGCCAAATCTGACTCTGAACCTCGGATTGCGCTACGAGATAGCTACCGTGCCGACGGAGAAGTTTAATCATTTGAGCAATCTGATAGACCTCCGCGGAGTGCCTGTGCAGCCTCGACTGGGTTCTCCGTATTTTGCGAATCCGACACTAAAAAACGTCTCGCCTCGGCTGGGCTTTGCCTGGGATCCGTTTGGAAACGGCAAGACAGCGGTGCGCGGTGGGTTCGGAATTTATGACACCTTGCCGTTGACCTATCAGTTCGGGCTTCTCGTTGCTAACACCAACCCGTTTTCACAAGCCGGTAGTGTTCAATTGAAAGGGACTCTGGACCCCTCGCCGTTCCCCTTGGGCGGTTTTACGAAACTTAAACCCACGACTCTTCGTTACAGCTACGTGGAACCGAATCCCCGACGGTCTTATGTCCAGCAATGGAATCTAAATATTCAGCGCCAACTCCCGGCCAGTATCGTGCTGCTGGTTGGTTATGTCGGTGAGCATGGACTGCACCAGCCTTTCCGGACCAACGATGCTAACGGCGTGATTCCGACATTGACCCCCCAGGGGCTGCTCTGGACGCCCGCAAACCCAAAATTGAACTCGATGGCCGGTGTAATCAATGCGCTGGCCTGGCAAGCCTCGAACACCTATCACGGGATGAACCTGAACGCGCAACGGCAGCAGAAAGGGTTGAGGCTGGGGGTGTCCTACACGTGGTCGAAGAGCATCGATAACAGCTCAGCCTCGATAGCGGGCGGCACGTTCACCAATGGGATCGTTGCGCCACTGCTACTGTTTCCACAATTTATGCGCGGGGTCTCGGATTTCGATGTTCGCCACAACTTGGTATTCAACTATTTGTGGGAGATTCCCGGTCCACGGTCTGCCGAGAGATTTGTTGGTTGGGCAACCAATGGTTGGCAGACAGGCGGAATCTTCCGCGTCGCGTCCGGTTTGCCATTCACGCCCACGATTGGCGGCGACCCTCTGGGGATGAAGAATGCCAACCCATTCGATTTCCCCGACCGTATAAAAACAGGGGGGTGTAGCGACCCCACTAACCCTCGCAATCCCGAAGATTACATCAAGAGAGAATGTTTTCCGCTGCCCAATCCTAGGGACAGCAGACTTGGCAATAGCGGCCGCAACAGTGTCACCGGGCCTGGTATACGAACCTTTGATCTGTCACTCATCAAGAACAGCAAATTCGGTGAGAGATTCAATCTCCAGTTCCGGTCGGAGTTTTTCAACGTGTTCAACCACACCAATTTCTCCCTGCCGGATCGAATTCAGTCTCAACTGTATGATTCGAGCTTTGGATCCACGGGTCAGCGCAAGCTGAAATCCACTTCGACGACTGCGCGACAGATCCAGTTTGCGCTGAAGCTGACGTTTTAGGTTGCTTGAAACATACCGTCGCTTTTTCAAAGAGAGAAAGTATTTGCCGCGAGAATCACGACAAAAAGGATAGAACCGATGATCCCAAGAATGGTTTTCATTTTGTTTGCGGTTGCGCTCATGGCGGTCCCTGGCTATTCACAGACGACCGACGCTCTCCAGCTTCAGAGCGCACGGGAAAAACACGTCACCGGGCGCGGCAAGAAGGTTTTCTACACGCGGCGATGGGATCTGAATGACCTGCCGGAATTCAGGCCCGGGACCGAGGTAGCGGGCACGGTGCGCTCGATGGGCTCCAATTATTTTGCCGACAGCCACTTGAACGATTATTGGGCGGAAGGCTTCCACAAATATCATCCCAACGTCAAGTTTCAATATCGCTCGTATGGAGCGTTCGCTGGGCTGCTGACTGGCCTGGCCGACCTGACGCCGAGCCGGCATATTACCTTCGACGAGCTCCAGCAATTCCAGCGCGTCTTCTCGCACGATCCAGTGGAAATCGCGGTGGTGACAGGCAGTTACGATGTTCCTGGCTGGAATTACGCTCTTGCGATCATCGTGCACAAGGACAATCCGATTGCCAAGCTGACGCTCCAGCAATTGGACGGCATCTTTGGGGCTCAGCGCGACGGCGGATATCAGGGAACCACATGGCACTCGGAGATCGCCCGCTCCCCCGATGAAAACATTCGTACCTGGGGCAAGCTCGGTCTTGGTGGGGAATGGAAAGACAAACCGATTCATGTTTACGGCTACAACCTCCGCTACCATATCCCGCGAACCTTTGAGCGCCTGGTATTCCATGGAGGCGACATGTGGAACGAGCAAATGCATGAGTTCGCCAATTACGCCGATGCCAGCGGCTCGATCGTCATTGAAGCCAAGCAAGTTATCGACGCGATTAGCAATGACCCAAGCGGGATCGGCTACTCCACAGTGGGCTACCTTACGCCACAAACCAAGGCTATCGATCTCGCGGCTAAGGACGGGACTCCGTACGTGCAACTAACCATGGACACCGTCAGGAATAGGACATACCCGCTGTTCGACGAGGTGTACTTCTATCTGAACCGAACGCCCGGTAAGCCACTCGATCCCGTGGTGAAGGAATACCTGCGCTACATCCTGAGCCGCGAGGGACAGGACGCCGTGCAGCGCGACGGAAAGTATCTGCCGCTGTCCGCCGACGCGGTTCGCGAGCAGCTCAAGAAGCTTGAGTGATAAGGAAAAAATGATGCCTAAACGATTGATTTACCTGTTCGTTGCCTTGGGCATTCTCTCGGCTTGCGCCTGGGCACAGCAAAATGATCTGAATGCGCTTCCTTCCTACAAACCCGATCACCAGCTTGCCGGAGCCATCCGGTTTCTGGGAAGCGATCTCAAGGGGCAGGTGGCGGCCTGGCAACAAGGGTTCATCAAGTTTCACCCGGACGTGGTGTTTGCCAACAACTTCGTGACCAGCAGCGAAGGAGCGATGGCCGGATTGTACACCGGTCTTTCGGACGTGGCGCCAGCGGGCGACGATGCCAAGATCACCGATGTGATGCCGTTCTTTAACACCTTTCGCTACTTGCCTCTCGAAGTGTCGGTAGCAACAGGCGGCTACGAAAAACGAGGCACCTTGTGGGCCTTCCAGATCCTGGTGAACAAGGAGAATCCGCTCACCAAGCTGACCATGAAGCAGCTCGATGGCATCTTCGGCTCGGAGCGAACCGGCGGTTGGGAAGGCATCGAGTACACCGCTAAGTACGCGCGCGGCCCGGAGGAAAACATACGCACCTGGGGTCAGCTTGGCTTGACGGGCGAGTGGGCCGATAAGCCGATACACACATCGGGGTACACCGCGCCCGGCTTTGTCATTGCTTTCGAGCGTAAGCTGTTCCATGGGTCCGGCAAATGGAATCCGAACTACCGCGAGTTCGTCGAAGAAAAGGAAGCAACTCACGACCAGTTCGGTCATGCGGTCACCAGCGAGCGCATGCTCGAAGATCTCTCAAAAGACAAGTACGGTATTGCCTGGGGCGCGATTATGCATAGCAAGGATTATCCACAAGTGAAGCAGTTAGCCATCGCTAGCAGAGATGGTGCGCCCTACGTTGAACTCACGCCTGAAAACGTCAAGAACCGCACGTATCCTCTCATTCGCGACGCCTATATTTATTTGAATCGTGCGCCCGGAAGGCCCCTTGATCCCAAGGTCGGGGAGTTCCTCCGTTACATACTGAGCCGGGAGGGCCAGCAGGACGTGCTGCGTCAAGGCGTTTACAATCCACTTACGCTTGACGCCCTAACCGAGCAACTCAAAAAGTTGCAGTAGTTGCATGTGGCAGAGGGTCGAAACTTCGGCTTGGATCGCGCTTTGAAGAACTTGAAGGAGGGCAAGTCCCGGGCCAGGCGATCCCTCGCGCACTCCCTGCCGTGCTCACGGTACAGAACTGCCGGGGAGAGAATTCTCGGGATGCTCGTCGCACTGTTGGCTGGCGCCGTAACTCTGCAACCCCAGGCCACCGATCATTCGGCGGGCTGGTTTCCTTCCTATACATCCGAGCAGCAAGTTTCCGGAGTCATCCGCATCTGGGGGCACGGCAGTCGGCAGAAAGAATTTGTAGGCGCGCTCGTCAAATCCTGGGAAGAAGGATTCCGTAAGCATCAACCGGGCATACGTTTTGATACCCAACTGCTCGGAAATTCCTCGGCAATGGGGGGACTCTATACCGGAGCTACCGATATCGCCCTGCTGGGTCGCGAGATTTTGCCGACTGAAGTCGATGGATATCAGCAAGCGTTGGGTTACCAGCCATTCGCAGTCTCGGTGATGACCAGCGGTCTTGACGCCCGCAACCGCGACTTCGCTCTCGCCATCTTGGTTCATAAAGAGAATCCCCTTGCCCACATTACGCTCGCTCAACTCGATGCCATCTTTGGCGCTGATGGTCGGCGCAGTGCGGCAAAAGGCGCGGACATCCATACCTGGGGCGAGCTCGGCCTTAGCGGAGACTGGGCCGATAAGGAAATTCAGCTCTATGGCTTGGACATTGCCAGTGATTTTTCGCAATTCCTTCAGGGTAGGGTGATGGCCGGAAGCAGGAAGTGGAACTGTAAGTTGCATGAGTTCCACGACGTCAAAGCTCCGCCCTCTTCAGACAGCCGCATGGTCGAAGCCGGCCAGAGAATCCTGAACGCTCTGGCCGAGGATCGCTACGGCATCGCCTTCTCCGGCGCGGGGTACAAACATCCGCGCACAAAACCGCTCGCTCTGGCGCAGTCCGAAGATGGTCCGTTCTATGAAGCATCACGTGAAACTGTCAGCGAACGAACCTATCCTCTGGCGCGCCCCGTTTCCATCTTTGTGAATCGCGGTCACGGCCAGCCCATTGATCCCAAAGTGAAAGAATTCCTGAGCTACCTATTGAGCCGTGAAGGTCAACAGGCAGTCCTTCGCGAGAGCGGCTACGTTCCGCTTACGCCGGATCTTGCCCAAGGCGAGCGAAGAAAAATACAATGACCCGACCATTCTTAGTTTTCTTCGTACTTGTTTTTGCGTCGACGGGCTTGTTCGCGCAGGAACCGGATTACCTCAAAGAACTGAAACCTTACCGTCCACAACAGCGTGTTAGCGGAACCATTCGGAATTGGGGCAACAACTACATTCCCGAGTTGATGAAGCGGTGGGAAGAGGGATTTCGCAGATTCCAACCGGGAGTTCATTTCGAAACGAACCTGAAGGGAACCGAGACGGGGGTCGCCGGCCTCTACGGCGATATCGCTGATATTGCTTTCGTGGGCCGCGAACTTTATGCATCCGAGCGTGAGGGATTCCAAGAACGTTTCGGCTACCAACCTCTCGAAATGGAGATCAGCTCAGGGAGCTACAACACCCCGCACAAGACCTTCGCCCTGATGGCCTTCGTGCACAAGGAGAATCCGCTCGCCAAGCTCACCATGGCGCAACTGGAGGCCATCTTCGGCTGCGAACTCAGGGGCAGCACAAAGAGCGCAATCCGGACATGGGGACAGCTGGGCCTGACGGGCGAGTGGGCCAGCCAGCCAATTCACGTTTATGCCTTCAACTTCAAAACAGGAATGGCTCGCTTTTTCCAGAAGGTTGTGCTCCAAGACAGTTTTAAATGGAACTCCGAATTGAGAGATTTCGATAATCGCAGGACCCCGGAAGGCGACGTGATCAATGCCGGTGTGTATGTTCTTGAGGCGCTTGCCAAGGATCGCTATGGGATCGCCTACGGGAATATTCTTCATGGGAACCCGAGCGTAAAGATGGTCGCATTGGCGCGAGCCAATGCAGGACCTTACATCGAACCGACGAAAGAGAATGTATGGCGGCGTACCTATCCGCTCACGCGATTCACCAATGCTGTGATCAACCGTCCACCTGGGAAGCCAGTCGATCCAACGATAAAAGAGTTCTTGCGCTACATACTCAGCCGAGACGGAATGCAGGCCGTGGTTCAGGATGGCGCATATTTGCCTTTAACCCAGAAGTTGATCGAAGCGCAGCTACGGAAACTTGGATACGGAGTCTCCGTGTCAAAATAGCAGAAGGCCCAGCATGAAAAGACTGCTACTGAATGTGCATTTGTATGTCGGGCTTGTAGTCGCGATCGTGATGGCGATCCTCGGCTCCACGGGAGCCTTGCTGGCATTCGAATATGACATTGACCACCTGCTGAACGCCCGCATGGACTACGTGCAACCGCGAGCTGTGAGGCTCTCCTCGGAAGTCTTGGGTCGCACCGTAGAACAGCAAATGTCCGGATATGTGCTTACGCAGATCATTTTCCCGGATCGCGCTGGTATCAGTGTCTTCCTGCGTCTCGATTCGCCGAAAACACACTCGAGCCAAGAGCTCTACGTCGATCCGTACACCGGTGAGATTCTGGGCAAGGCCGACGGGCGTAATACTTTCGCGAAGCAGGTCCACCTGCTGCACACGCACTTGCTTGCCGGTGTGATGGGAAACCAATTGGTAACCTGGAGCACGGCCGGACTCCTGTTGCTGGCTGTAACCGGGCTGATTTTGTGGTGGCCGCGCAAAGTGACGCGACCGCAGTACCGAACTTCGCTGCATCGCTTAAATAACGACCTGCACCATTCTGTCGGTTTCTGGACATCGTGGGCGATGTTGATATTCGCCACAACCGGACTCACCATCCATCTCGCGCACAGTCCCGATGATGAGCTGGCACCGCAACGCCCTGCAGCGAATCGTTTGATGCCGCGCACCATGACCGTCGATCAGCTGATGGCTGCAGCGACAAAAGCGCTGCCCGATGCGACAGTCACTCGCATGCGGTTGCCACTCAACCCCGCGGAGCCTGTTGTGGTGCAAATGCGACTCGCCGGTGACCGTACGCCAGGAGGCCGCAGCTTGGTTACCCTCGATGGGGCTACCGGCGCTATCCTGATGACCGTTTCAACCAGTACCGCACCCTTCAAATACAACTTCACAAAGCTGTGGACACGCGAGTTTCACGGCGGCGACGTATTCGGGTGGCCGTCGCGAACGCTGGCTGCCCTGTGCAGCCTCGCGCTTGCCATCCAGGCATTCACTGGCGTATTGATGTGGTTCAACAAGAAAGCTGCTGTCGCGAGAGGCCGCCGCTCACTGAAGCATGCGACGATCCACGTAAGCGGAAACTCTTGAGTGCTCAAGTCGTCGGTCCACACTTTCTATTCATTCCAAAATTTGTACTAGTCGGGCGTTCTCCGCATCCGACTGCTTCGCCGTCAGAGCGTTTCGATGGCTCTGAATAAACTTTCATGTGTAGTTTATGGACCTTGGCGCCGCGGGCGTGCTTAACACCACAGTCACGACTTCGAGGCGGTTGCAGTTTGCGTTGAAGCTTATTTGGTGACTGAAGCGAAGGAAGTTTTACTCTGCCAAAACAGAAGGAGAACCAATTTTCAGCGGGAGATGGGCTCGCTGGTCATTTCCTTTTTCGAACAGAGCTGTTCCTGACCCCGCGGTAACAACGGCAGCACCACGGTTACTGTGGTACCGCCCCGTTCGCTGCTCCGGACAGCGACGTGTCCATCATGTGCCGCAGCGATCGAATTGACGATGGAGAGACCTAATCCCGTCCCCCCTGAAGTGCGGGAACGCGCCTTGTCCGCTCGATAGAAGCGCTCGAAGATGTGGGGCAGCGCTTCACGGTCGATACCGATGCCATTGTCCGAAACTGTGAGGTGCGCGAACTCTCTTTGGCCGCTAACGCGTACTTCCAGGCGCCCACCATCCGCCGTATATTTGATGGCGTTATCGAGCAAATTGACGAGCACCTGCTTGAGCCGCAGATGATCACCCAACACGAAGATGTTGGGTTCGATTGCGTAGGACATCACGATATCTTTTTCATCGGCGAGTAGCCGCATCTGTTCAGCCGCGTCCAGCGCGAGATCTCCCAGGTTCACGGGCAGACGTTCAATTCCCGCCTGACCTGCATCCAACCGCGAAATAATGAGCAGTTGATTCACGATTTTCGAGAGGCGGTCGATCTCTTCGAGAGCGTTGCCGATCATTTCCAAAGACTCCAGGTCGTGGGGCCGGTGACTGGCCATCGCTTCGAGCTCTCCCTGCAGAATGGTTAGCGGAGTGCGCAGCTCATGCGAAACATCCGCTGAAAACCTGGAAATATGCTGGATCGCCTCTTCCAGCCGCTCGATCATGCGGTTCAGCGAAAGCGCCAGGCGTTCGACCTCATCCCCGGTGCGAACAACCGGGAGACGCTCTCCGATACTTTCCGAGCTGATACGCTCAGCCTGTTTTGTGATTTCGCGAATCGGCTGCAGTGAATTTTTCACCAGGATCAGTCCACCGGCCACAGCCCCAAGCAAAAATACTGGAATACCCAGCGCGAAAGCCAGCCGGATACTTCGGAGCTCGTCGGCAATCAGCTGGTACGCTGCACCGGTCTCAATCAGGAAACGCTCGCCATTTGGTGCAACATAAGTAAGACCCTGGAGCACCACGGGGCCGGCAGCGGCGTTGACGAACCGCGGTGGGAATCCCTCCTGTTCCGCTCCCTTCGCCGGAGGAATTTGAGAGGCGTCGAAGCTGCCATTATGCGGACTGCTGGAGCGGTATAACACCTTGCCGTTCTGGCGGGTGACGCGGATAAACCTTGCATTGATCTCCGGCGAGTAACTCTCATTCATCTCCGTAACGGCATACTGGTCGCCACGCGCACCGACGTAGGCGAGAAGCTCTTGCCCGATCGTGCGTGCCTGTCCCACGAGCGATTCGTTCATCTGCCGGTTGAGGTGACGGCTCAGCCCCAGATACACCGTCGTGCCAAAAAGCAGGAGCGCTGCGCCGAGCAGCCCGGCGTACCAAGCGGTCATCCGAAAGCGAAGGGATCGCGCGTTCATGGTTCGCTCTCATCCCGAATGGCATACCCGACCCCGCGAACCGTGTGGATCAGCTTGCAATCGGAGATATCATCGACTTTTTTGCGCAAATGACGAATGTACACGTCAACAACGTTGGTTAGGCCGTCAAAGCTGGCGTCCCAGACGTGTTCAATAATCATGTTGCGGGAGAGGACCCGACCCGCGTTAGACATGAGATATTCCAGCAGCGAGTATTCTTTGGTGGTGAGCTCGATCCGCTTTCCATTGCGTTTGACCTGTTGCAGCAGGCGGTCTAGCTCAAGATCGCGTAACCGGATTGTACTTGAGCGATTGACCGGGCCGCGGCGAAGCAGGGCTTTCACGCGCACCAGAAGCTCGGCGAAGGCAAACGGCTTGGTGAGGTAGTCGTCCGCGCCAGCTTCGAAGTTGCTGACCTTGTCCCGGACGCCATCCCGCGCCGTCAGGATCAGAACCGGAATTTTACTATCGCCAGCCCGGATCCGCCTTAGCACGCTCGTGCCATCAAGCCCCGGCAACATCAGATCGAGAATAACTAAGTCATACTGAAACGAAGACACGAACTCCAGGCCTTCTTTGCCATCGTGGGTGACGTCCACGGCATAGCGATCGGCGACGAGACCGCGTTTGACAAACGCGGCTACCTTCACCTCATCTTCAATCAAAAGGATACGCATTTCCGTACCTCGTTCCTATTCATCCATAATGAAAATCCCATGAAGCGTAAATGAAAGTCCTTTCAAACGTCGCCTCGCGCCGGACCTCGCACGGGTGCTGTCACTTCTCGCCCTTCCCTAATCTGCAGGGTCATTGTAATCCCAATGCCTGTTCGCAGGGGCGAACGATACGTTCGATTCTTGTAAGCAGATCCTTGTTCGGTCTCTGTCCCACCCTAAATGTGAACGCAATTTCATTTGTGCTTCAGAAATGTCTTAACAATCTTCGCTAGCTTAGATGAATTGGCAAATGACACGTTTGGTAGAGCGGCGGCTTGGGTAGGACGAAATGCCGACCGAGGAGGTGAAATGAATCAAGCGAAACGTGTTTTCAAGGTTCTTGTAACGTGGGGTTGCCTCGCCGGGGTGCTCACCGTAAGCGCCGAGGCCCAACAGAAATCAAGCAAACCACTGCGCTTGCTGCAAACCGTCAGTTTGTCGGGTTTCACCGGAGATTTTGACCACTTTGCAGTCGATGAGAAGCGTAACCGGCTGTTTCTCGCGGGAGAAGATCACAAGACGGTGGAGGTCTTCGACCTGAAAACTGGTCATCGTTTGAAAAGCATTCCCGGTTTCGGGACTCCCCATAGCATCTTTTATTTGCCAGAGGACGATCGCATCCTGGTTACCGATAGCGAAAAAGGACTTCAGATTCTGCGCGGGGCGGATTATAAGCTCGTGGGCCACGTGGACGGTCTGGCAGGTGCCGACTCCGGGAGGCTCGACTCCGCAGCCCACATCCTATATATCGTTACCGGCGGCAAGGATGTGCCGCTCGATCACTCGTTTCTGGTAGCCATCGACCTTCGAAACCACAAAAAGATTGGCGAGCTGCGATTCGAAAGCAACCATGTCGAAGCGTTTGCGCTCGAGCCCGGCACCTCCCGGCTGTTCATCAACATCACCGACAAAGGCGAGGTAGCGGTGGTGGACCGCAAATCAATGCAAGTCATTGCGCGATGGCCGGTTCAGGTCGCTGCGGAAAATTCCCCGATGATTTACGATGCCGACCACCATCGACTTCTGCTGGTCTGCCGCAAACCCGCAATGTTCGTGGCCTTGGATTCGGATACTGGCAAAGTTGTAGCCAACTTGCCGGCGGTAGGACGCTCCGATGACATCGCGTTCGATCCATCCTCGGGCCGAATCTACGTCCCCGGCGGCGAGGGATACATCTCTATTTTCCATCAAGACTCCGCGGATCAATATTCTCTGGTTGCCAACGTGCCCAGCGCTCAAGGAGCCAAGACCTCTTTACTGTTGCCCGCGCTTGACCGCTACTTCGTTGCCGTCTCACCGGGCAAAACAAAGGCACCGGCAAAACTCTTGATTTTTGAAATCGTGCGCTAGATCAGCAAGGTCAGCCTCGCCAAAGGGTTGGCCAACTAGTTTATCTAGTCTATGAGGATAGCAGCTCGTGTTCAAAAGTCGCGATATTAGAAAAACTCGCCGTGACCTGAGATTTGGAACTCTTCCTCGCAGGACCTGGCTACACTCGTTTTTCGAAGCGTGGCAGGGGTCCGATTTCCTGCAACGACTCTCCGCTATTTAACCTCTTCGAACAATTTGTCCACCGATGGAATCTGCTTTTTCATTTCGTCTCTCAGCTGCTCGGCTTTCTTCTGGAACACCGCTTTTTTACCCTTCTCATTGTTAAAAACCACACCAAGAGCACCGATGATTTTTCCGGCTTGATCCTGGAGCACCAACTCAACCTCGAAATGGTCTCCCTTCTTATTCACTTCGAGATTCGGTTTGCCTGTATGGATCACCCGTAAATCGTCTTCGTCGGCTTTCTTGCCGATGCGTCCGATATTGGAGGCAATGATCACATTCTCTGAACTGTTGGGAGGGGTCACGTGCATCGCAAGAATGATCACCTCGGGATGCTTAGCAAGGGCATCATCGACAAGCTTTTGTGCAAAGATCTTTTTATCAGTCGCCGCTGCCGTTTCCGCGAACGACACCTCGACGCCTCCAACCACAATGACGACCGCCACCCATAAAACTACCTCCTTGATAAAACGCATTTGTTCTCCTTTTTATTTGACCTCATGTTGACCACACTTTCGAAACCAACTAAATCGAATGGACCGGACTTTGGGCCCTTTCTAATTCCCTACCAGACAAATTTCAGCGCAAATTGCATTTGCCGCGAAGTCGTAATGGTAGGCGACGCTAATATGCCGGCCGTATTCCGCACCCCGCCCGCGGTGAAGATCTGGCGGGCTCCAGGCAGCGGCGGATTGAAGTTTGCGTGGTTGGCGACGTTGAAAACCTCCCAGCGGAACTGCACATTGAACGTCTCCGTGATTTGACGGATGGGATTGTTCTTGAACAAGGAGAGGTCAAGATTTCTGAGTCCCGGGCCGATTACGATATTGCGACCGGAATTTCCAAGAAGATTTGCGCAAGTTCCCGGGAACTCCGGATCAGCCAGTGTTTTGCGGCCGATAAAAGGGATGCATTGCGCCGCGATCGCCGGCGTGGCCTTCGGAAGACTAAAGCAGTTGGTGTTGACGTAGTCGAGCTGCGGGTCCTTTCGGTAATTTGTATTGATGAGATTGCATCCCGGTACGCGGTCCGGGAAAGCGTAGTTATCCCCGCTCTTGAGACCGAGCGGATCACCTCCGATCGTGGGTGTGAACGGCAGGCCGCTGGTCAGCGTGAAAATACCGCCGAGCTGCCAGCCTGACGCAGCCCACTTCGGCACGCTGCTCCAAGACTGCGGACCTGGGATCATCCATAAGGCATTGATCGCGAGAATATGGCGAACGTCGAAATCAGAGAGCCCCCGTCGCAATCGGGCGTCAAAAAATGGAAGGCTCGAAACCGAATTGCCGAAGGTATCCCCGGCGATGCCCGACGAACTTGTATCCATGCTCTTCGACCATGTGTACGAACCCTGGATTTGAATACCATGGCTGAGTCGCTTGATGACCTCCAGGTTTAAGCCATGATAGGTGGACGAGGCCGCCCAGTTGTTGGCGCTGACTTGCCCCCCAATGTTGGTGAACAGGCGGGGCCCGGGCTCCGCGGGTTTGGGCCATAACCAGCCCGCCGGGCTAAGGGACATTGGCTGGCGGTCATTGATGTCGTCGCTGTGGTACGGCAGGTGGACGCCGTGTGATCCCACGTACCCCGCTGTCACGGTAAACGTTGGAAACAGCTCACGCTGGATGTTCAAGCTCCACTGTTCAACATAGCTGCGGCGGGGTTTTGGATCCACATAGCCGTACCGCAGATTTGTGGTGGCTCCATTTTGCAGAAACGAAAAGCCCTTCGGAAAACACTGCACCGTAGGTCGATCGCATCTGTTTGGATCCGTGGAATTAGGAGCTGGGAAGCTATACGTGGACGACGCCGTGAACGGGGCCGAAAGTAATGTCAGAAGCTGGAATTGATAAGGGAGCGGCAAGATATCGTAAATCCCGAACGCGCCGCGAACCGAAGTCCTGCTTGTACCAAAAGGATCCCACGCGAAGCCGACGCGCGGCGCGAAGTTGCGCAGACTAGGATTCGAGAAGTACGGCGACCCCAGATGCGGTGCGCTGTCGGTGAGGTTCACCAAAGTTGCCAGCTGATTTGCCGTTTCGGTTGGCACAGTGGCCATTTCATAGCGAAGCCCTAGGTTCAACGTAAGTTTTTTTCTGAGCTTGTAATCGTCCTGCACATATCCGCTGTACAAGGTTTGCCGAAGATCGCGCGGCGAGATGGAAGAGCTCAGCAGCGAATTGTAACTGGTCGGCAAATTTTGCAAAAAAGAACTGATGCCCCCAAAAATATAGAAGCCGTTAGGGCTGACGCCTCGTGTGAACTGGTTGGATTGGATACGCTCAACGGAGAAACCCAATTTCAGCGAGTGCTTGTTCCGAGTCCAATAGAGATCGTCATAGAACTGAAAGGAATTATAGTGAAAATGATACTCACCGATGGCCCCCAGGCCACCCGAAAACTGGGTGACACCGGAACCCACGGTGATGATTCCCGCAAAACTTCCGGGATTAAAGCCAAACGCGGTATCCGCTGCCGCTGGATTAATCGCGCCTAAGGTGGTAAACGCGATGACCACGTCGCGATTGAAACCGAGGCGCGCACTGTTCAGCAGCGTGGGACTGAAGATGTGCGACTGTTCGAGAGCAACGGTATGACGACGTGACTGGTTCCCGACGCTCTTGAAGTTATAGGCGTCCGGGTTTGTGGCCTGGCCTCTGTCGAATACGTAGGTGCCGAAGAGGCTGTCCGACGCCGAAAGCCGGTGATCGATGCGCGTCGTAGCGAAGTCCTCGGTGGTGATCTGTTTCCCGACGAAGGTGACCACTCCGGTGTCCCCATTTCCTATCAGTGCACCGTCAGGAGGCAGCGGAAACAGAGCCAGAAAAGGTTTCACAGCTAGGTTTACGCCGTTCGCATCGGTCTTGGAGTTGGCCGGAAGTTGAGTTGTACTGCACTTCCCGGGGTCGGTCAAAATCGGTTTCGAGCATAGAGTCCCGTTGCGAACCGCCTGCGAAGGCACGGTGAGCGTGGTTGTCGTACTCAAGCCCTGACGCAGACCCTCGTAATCGGCGAAGAAAAAGGTTCGGTCCTTGAAAATTCGGCCACCGGCGGACCCGCCGAATTGGTTCCGCTTGAAGGGAGGAGGTGCGTTGCCCTTGTCGAAGAAATTGCGCGTGTCCAGCTTACTGTTGCGCAAAAATTCGTATGCCGTTCCATGAAACGAATTTGTACCCGAGCGCGAGGCCGCGTTGATAATTCCGCCAGAAGTCTTTCCGTAATCCGCAGGCGCGTTGCTGGTAACGATTGAAAATTCCTGCACCGCATCCACTCCGATAACCCCGCCCGTAATACTGCCCGGTGCGCCGGAGCTATAGTCGTTGATGCTGATTCCGTCCAGCCGGTAGTTGTTTCCCTGGGGCCGATTGCCGCCGATGGTGATGTCCACGCCCAAGCCACGGTTCGGACGGTCATTGCTGATGCCCAGAGTCTTTTGGGTGCGTACCTGCGCGACGCCAGGTTGCAGCAGGGTCAGCGAAGTCCAATCGCGTCCATTAAGAGGTAAATCGACAATCGTGTGGGAATCAACGACGTTCCCCACCGAAGAAGAGGCCAACTGCACATCGGAAATCTGCGCGCTAACGACCGTTATTTTTTGACTGACCTCCCCAACCTTGAGTTGAACATTTATTTCGCGGCGCTCACCCACCGTCAACGTAACGCCGCTCACCTCAGTGGATGCAAAGCCTGCTGCTTCCACCGCTACTTGGTAACTTCCCGGCACCAAGTTTGGCGCGACGAAAAGGCCATCCGCATTGGTGGGCACCGTACGGGCCACCCCTGTTTCGACGTTTTTTATGGTGACGGTGGCATTCCCCACGGTGCCTCCGTTGGCATCGGTGACCGCTCCTACAATCGTTCCCCCGGCTTCCTGAGCCGGCAACACCGACGTTACGCTGAAAAGAATAAACACCAGGCGAGCTATCGTACAGGCTGCTTTGATTGATCGCCCTCGAGTTGAAGTTGAAATTGTCACCCTATTTCCTCCTCATACGAAAGAACCCCTGCCAAAGGTTGATGTCTCTAGCGGATACCCGTCTCAGGGCAGCATGAGGTCTTCGGTCCGTTTGTTCGAACCCGTTCCAACCCGTCGTGCGCAGGCGGAATCGGAAGCCCCGCCACGACCCCCAATAAGCTAGTCGCATTCCAAGCTTTGTCGTTACTAAGAGAAATCCTGCACATTGTCGGTACACGCGCCTGATGAACCGTCCATGAAGCGCAAATGAAAGTTCTTTCAGCATCACAGAATAAAAGCCGTGGTCATGGATTCTGAAGTGCGGAATCCTGCACTTGGTAGAGTATTCCGCCATGCAGTCTTCACCGACTTCAGGGGTGTTGTTGGGGTTTGATCACCGGGAAAAAGAAAATCTCTTCCCGTGCAAGCGCGGCGTTACGAATCGCCGTCAGGATGCTGCACTCTGGGAATTCGAATTGAGCTCCGGCAATTCTGCCAAAAGCTTGATCGGCACCAGCGCCGTCTTGCCATAATGCTCGCCTTCGAGGATTCGCACCTGGCACCGGGACAGTGTTTGTTGCACCTCCAGAATCCTGACCGGAGTTTGGTTCGGCACCATCAGAACTTTGTGCGAAGCGATCAACAAAGACAGTCCCACGTCGTCGTTCACCGCATCCAATTTCTCTCTCTCCGCAGCGGTTTCGTCATCCACCGATAGCAGCGCGAACGAAAGCTTGCTGTCTGCGGAGATCTTTGCGATGTGCCCCAGCCAGGCAGATGGTGCTGAAGATTTCGCAAAGACGCGCGGCGCACCCTGCTCCATCTTGCCGATGAAGCGATAACCGCGCTTAGGTAGAGTCTCGACAAAACGCGGCTTGTGTTTATCGTCATTGAGCGCCTGGCGCAGCTTCTTGATAGCTGTGTTCAGGCTGTGGTCGAAGTCCACAAACGTGTCGGAAGGCCAGAGCTTTTTCTGCAGGTCTTCGCGCGTGACGACCTGGCCGGGATGTTCCAGGAGCAGCGCAAGGACGTGAAAAGGCTGGATTTGCAGCTTGATCTTGCGCCCGGCTTTGTACAGTTCCCCGGCGCGAAGATCCGCCTCATAAACGTCGAATCGCACTACATCGGAGGATTTACCGGGAAGCGACATATGCGTTCTAGCTTCTAGACGAAATATAGCATGGAGATGGAAACCGGCGCTCGCATCCGCAACGCAGCTATCTCCCTGTATTTTTATGGAGTTTGCTGTTCAGTTGCAGTTTATTCCCAGTTCACCCGCAGTGCATTGTCGCCCGGAAACGAATGTGTGAGAGTGCAGCGCATGCAACGGCACTTGATCGACGCTGGGGCCAAGACAAAGATGGCGGCCTTGGACGGCGCTACAAAAAAGAAAGAGGAGGGACTCCGATGAAAACGCGAGTTTTTATGATAGCTAGTCTGCTGATGCTCTCCATGATAGCAGCTGCACAAGTTGTGCAGGCGCAGAATTTGGTGGCGAACATTCCTTTTGAGTTTGTGATGAACGAGGCCCGACTGCCCGCCGGCGAGTATTACGTTGTGCACCAGGGATACAATGGGGCCGTGCGCTTGATTAACCGTGAGGACGGCGCGTCAGCCATTGTGCTGACCATGCCAACTCGAGCGACGCGGCGAACCGAATCGAAGCTGATCTTCAACCGTTACGGCAACAACTATTTCCTTTCGAAGATCTGGTCGTCGGAAAGTGCAACCGGAAGCCAGCTGCCGAAATCGCCGAGAGAGAAGGAACTGACCAAGGTCGTGAGAATCGAGAACCGCGGCCAGGTTACTTTGCTCGCGCGCATCTCCTCAACCAAGCCGTGACCCACCTCGAGCGTCACTGGGACGGGAATCCGTGGCCCCAAGCTGCGGGTTCCCGTTTTGTCTTCTGCGATGAATGGCCCCTTCGAGCTTAGGCCCGGCGATCTCGAACCGCATTGCTCAATCGTGACTGGCGACAGCCGCACCCGGTTGCTGCCAGGTCCGGGACCAAGTAGGGTGCAGCATTGCAGTGGCCTGCCGGTGGCCATCTCCATCAGCACGAATATATAAAGGATACGAAGGCGGAGGGTCACCGCGACCGCGAAATCATTTCTTCATTGTGCTGGCAGTCGCTCGGTTGTTAGCGGAGAAGAAGTTCTGTGACACCGTGCATCTCGCTCAGAGCCCGGGCATAGTGAACCGTGACGGCTAGCGCGGTCGCGGCCAACACAACCCACCAGAGAACTCGGCTATTCTTCTGGGTAGAACCACTCCCTGACATCAGTCTCTGAACTCGCGCCGTCACCGAGGCGCCGTTGCGGGGGAGCAGGGTCATTCCGAGTTCTGGCGTTGTTGTCCGTGAAGAAAACTGCGTTATTTTGATCAATGCCGAAGCGAGATTGACTGCAGTCTCCTCGTCGTTTGCTGCGGCACCGTCGGCTGCCACTTCGGTCGCTCTCACCCATTCACGCTCAAGCGAATCAAACCATGGTAGGGCGCAGAGCTGAAGTACCAGCTTCTTCAGGTTGTCGCCGCGCTTCGCGTGCGCTACTTCGTGTTGCATCGCGGCCTGGATTTCGTCCGCGTCCAGGAGCGCAACAGCCCCGCTCGAAACCACCAGCTTGGGGCGCCAAACGCCCGCCAGGAACAGCACGGGATCCTCATCGAGCATCTCATAGGTGCAAATGCCTTTCGCTGTTTCCAGACGACGTGATCGTGCCAGGCATGCGGTCATAAACCTCGACGTTCTTAGCCAGGCCCTGGCGCTGTTGAGCACCCCGCTGAAAATTACTGTTGCTCCAGCAGCCGCCATTCCCAAAGCGCCAACTCCAATTCTTTCCTCAGTCAGATAGGGCTCCAGGTACAGGAACGACGGCACCGTGAAAAACGCAACGAGCCCAGATGCGCCAATCAGCGGGAGAACGCGAATTCCATACAGAAGATCGGCGCTTTGTATCGAATGCATCCTCCGCAATGCCCGCCAAACAAAAGCAACGATCAACGATAGGAAGGCATAGACCAGGAAGAAGGCCGCCAGCGAGATTACAGTTCCACGCAGCAGGTACATCAGCGCTTCCTCCTTTTTCTTAGTTCTTGCCGTTTGCGGTCAACAACCCGCTCCAGTTCCTCCAGCAACCTGGCGTCGTGCTGCGTGACGGTATCCACCAGGAACGAGAGTGGCGCAGATGTGTCGCGAGCAGAGCCGAGCAGCTTCTCCAGGTTGTTGGCCAAGGTTCGAAGGTAAAACTCAATTTCTGTCTGCCGGGGGCGGTAGCGAAACGCGCGGCCGTCGAGAACACGGTCCAGCAAGCCTTTTTTGTGGAGCCGGTCGAGCGTGGTCATTACCGTCGTATAGGCCCCTTCGATTGCATTCTCGTTCACCAACTCGCGCACCGTGGCGTCACCCCGTTGCCACAATGCTCGCAACAACTGGCTCTCCAGCGGACCCAAGTGGTGCCCCCACGCCAACGACGATTTCAGCCAGCGCAACATTTGCCTACCTTCGAATGCGGGGCATCAGCTTACGACCATTACGCCTTCGCGGCAACTGTTAGCGGAACGTGGGGAACGTGGAGCGCCCGCATACCGGCAGCCCCTTTTTCTACTACTGCTGGTAGTAGTCTGCGGCTGCGACTAAGCTCCTCGCCATTATGACCATTCGCCTCCTTCTCCTATTCTGTGTTGCGGTCACAGTTGTAAGCGCGCAATCCTCTTCTCCCCCTGCGGCGCAGAATCCCCCTGCGCCGGAAAAACTGCCGACGGTTCATCAACGCATCGAAGTCGCGGCGACTCGGCTGCCGGAAGACCCCTCGGAAGTCCCTACCGCAATTGAGGTCTTCAGCGGCGATGAACTGGCGGCGCGAGGCGTTAGGGATCTACGCACCGCACTGTCAGTTGCGACTGGGATTGAGATCGCACCCGGTGGAGATGGTGGACCCGCTAGTTCGGTCCCGGGTTTTTGGGGCCTCAAGGAGTTCGACGCTTTTCTTCTGGTTGTTGACGGCGTTCCCTGGGGCGGGGCCTTCAATCCGGCCTTGATCTCGCTCGATCTGAACGACGTCGAGCGGATCGAGGTTCTGCGGGGGCCGGCACCTGTCATGTATGGCGCCACTTCGTTTGTCGGAGTCCTGCAGATCGTACACAAAGACGCCGCTTCCAAGGACCGAACTTTGACCCTTCGCGGTGGCAGCTTTGGCACGGGTGGATTTGCGTTCTCTACTCCAGTACCGTTGGCGGGCCGCTGGGCCTCTCGACTGTCGCTCGATGCCCAGCGGGAAGGCTTTCGCGACGACCGCACCGCCTACCGCCGGGGGCATGGACGCTGGATGATAGACAGGAAAGGTGAGGACGCAAAGCGGACGTGGTTCAACTTCGACCTCAACTGGCTCGACCAGGATCCCTCAAGCCCGCGCCCAAGGCAGGGCGCGGTGCTATCTCCCCTTGTGCCTGTGGACTCCAACCACAATCCGGCGGGCGCCTTTCTCAACGATCACCGATTTACGGCAACCGGCGGTTTCGACCAGCGGGCCGGAGAAGGGTTTTGGTCCACCACGGCATCAGTTTCTCATAGCTGGCAACACGCCTTTCGTGGCTTCCTCCTGGATATTGCCGATGCGCCCAATAATGCCCACGGCTTTCGCAAAAACACCAATCTGACCGACGTCTATCTCGACTCGCACTTCTCGCGGAAGCTGCCCAGCTCGGTCACCTTGCTGGTGGGGACAGACTATCTGCACGGGACCGGTACGGCGCGGGGCGCCGATTTTGACTATACCGCGCCGCTCAATGGAGCACAGGCGGTTCAAGTCCCGGTCCCCGGCACTCTCGACGTGCACATCGACGACAGCCGCAATTTCTTCGGAGCGTACAGCTCGCTCGAGTGGCATCCGCTGGAGCGAGTTCGCCTCGATGGCGGTCTACGGGTCAACGTCACGCACGAAGGGCGGGCAGACAGGGACCTGGGCGCGGGCACAAACACCTCCGAGACCCGAACTGACGCGCGCGTCAGCGCCAGTGTGGGAGCAATCGTGACCGCCTGGCAGAGCAAGCAGGACTCGGTGGGCCTGTATGTGAACTATCGCGATACGTTCAAGCCTGCGGCCATCGACTTCGGCATCGGTGAAAGCCGTGGCGGTGCGTTGATCTTGCAACCCGAGACTTCGCGCAGCGTAGAAGGAGGGATCAAGGGCAGATTCTTCGAGCGCCGCGTGGAAACAGAAGCGTCCGGGTTTCTGATGAACTTCCACAACCTGGTCACGGCAACCTCGATCGGTGGAGTTCCGGCCCTAATTAACGCCGGGAAGCAGCGCTTTCAAGGATTCGAGGCGGGGGGCTCGGTGTTTCTGCCCAACAACTTCATGGCGCGCGGAACCTACAGTTTCCACGATGCTAAGTTTCGCGACTTTATGCAGGATTTCGGTGGAGTACCGACCCAGCTCGCGGGAAAACGGCTGGAGATGTCCGCCCGGCATCTGGCGGCATTGGCCATCTCGTACACGCCCCCGCGCGGCGTCCTGGCTGGGTTCGATGTCTACTACACGGGCAGGCGATTTTTGAACAGGCGCAACACCGCCTTGGCCGAAGGCTTCCCGGACGTGGGCATCACCGCTGGCTATCGCGCCCGACGCTGGGAACTGCGAGTCGATGCCCGCAATCTCGGTAACCGGCGTGATCCTGTTGCCGAGAGCGAGCTGGGGGACGCGCAATATTACCTCCTGCCAGCCCGGCGTGTGGACGCCAGCTTTACCGCGCATTTCTGAAAGCGACGGTCGCAGTACCTATGAGCAGCACAGGCCCGGTCTAACAACCGATCTGAGTTCGTTGCGTCAGGTGCTCTTACTCCTGAATTGCACTCTTATACCTGGGCATCGCAAATTCGGCCGCCTTGCTAATGGCCGCTCACTGAGCGTTCCTGGTTCAAGCCTCCGGAAACTCCACTAACGAGCGCTCTCATTGCCGGAATCACCGCCACCTTCAAGGTTCCTCTCGGTTTTGCAACCTCTTGCAGCAGCGCCAATTTTTCATCAGTCCACGATTTCTGCACGCGCTCACCTTTGGCTGCATACCCAAGCGTCTCCTCCCCCAATGCTCCCAACTCCCCCAACTGCGCCGCGATACCCTCCACATCGCGCAGTCGCGGCCGTTGGCTCACCATGCCACTAACCTGGCTAGGAAACTCTCGCCACTTTCGAAATTCGCCGCGTAACGATTCGACCATTGCGTCACGTTTCGCCGGCTCCTTGAATAGCATTGCGACCATCGCTGAAACTCGCCGCGCAGCCGCTGAGTCGGGAGTGGCCGCATCGAGTAGCCCACTCATCGGCGTCATTTGTGTTTGGTGAAGTCGCGCTCGTTGCCCGAAGTCTAGCGGCTCGCTCAGCCGCATTATTTCGCGCACTGGCCCAATTTGTTCGCTGCCGGCAAGTTGCCGTAAAATTCTGTCGGGCCCCGATAAGTGCATCGCCCCCGCTGATTCCAGTTGCAGGCTGACCGTGTCCAGCCGCCGGTACATGTCATCCACGTCTCGTATTTCTGGTTGCGACCACAATCGCTCCGCGACCGCCGCCGCCCTGGGCCAAAGGCGCGAATCAATCGTTTCCGGAGTCACAAACTCGCCCCACAGGCAGGCCTCACCTCCGAGTACCCCGGCCACCGGCGCTTGGTCTAGTGCGTTCCCCGGCGGCAAAGGATCCACCCAATAATGCTCCGCTGCGCTTTTCATGTGGTCGAGGTAATACCCCGCGGACAAAACCCCGCGGTATCCTTGTTTCGCTGCGGCAACCAGCGATTGCTGTCCACGCCACGATTGAACGACCACATCTTTCGGCAAATCGGGATGCAGAATCTCGTCCCAGCCAATCATCTTCTTGCCGTGCTTCTGCAAAATCTTCAGCAGCCTCTGGTTGAAGTACGCCTGCAGCGCCGCGTTATCTTTCAGCCCGTGCCGCTTTTTGAACTCAGCGATACGCGGGTTAGCGTCCCACTGCTTTCCGTTGCTCTCATCACCACCCACGTGCCAGTAGGCGTCTGGAAACAGCGGCGCCATCTCACCGATGAAGCGGTCCAGAAATTTGTACACCTCTTCTCGCGTCGGATCGAATGCCGGATTGAAAATTCCGAAGCTTCGTTCAATCTGGTACGGACCCGGACCACTGGCATATTGTGGATAGGCCACGAACCAAGCTGTCGCGTGCCCGGGCATATCGAATTCCGGAACGACGCGAATGCCCCGGTCGCGCGCGTACTCTACAATTTCGCGCACCTGCTGCTGCGTGTAAAAGTCCCCGTCCGATCCGAGCTCATGCAATTTCGGGAATTTCTTGCTTTCCACACGAAACCCTTGATCCTCACTCAAGTGCCAATGAAAAACATTCAGCTTCACGACGCTCATCGCGTCGAGGTTCCTCTTGATCACCTCGACCGGCTCAAAGTGTCTGCACACATCAATCAGCAGGCCGCGCCAGGGAAAACGCGGATGATCTTCGATATGCCCGCCGCGCAGAAACAAGCCTTGTGCATCGGTCTCCGCCAGTTGTAGTAGCGTGGCCAGGCCGCGCAACGCGCCCACCACGGTCGCCGCCTTCAAAACACTCTGTTGCGCGCTTACGTCGAGTGTGTACGACTCATTCTCCTGCACCGACTGCACCGTGTCCCCCGCGGCTTGCACTTCGACAATCAGCGCGGGGCCGCCCTTGGAGTCGGCGCCGCTCTGCGGGGCCGCTGCAGTTTTGAAGGGGAGTCCGCTTAGCGTCTCAAGCCTTCCGAGCGCCCGCGTAATAGCTCGTTGTAACCGCGCGTCGGTGTACTTGGGAATGGCCACGGTAAACTCTCCATTGAACCGCAACCTTTCTTCGTTGCTTTGCACCACAGCTGGGATAGGCATGGACTGCGGTGGCGCCACCCTCTCCGGTGCACTTTGCGCGTTAGCCAAAGGCGTCGATCTCAGCAGGCCTGCACCCACGATCAGCAGCAAACTCCATCGCATTTGTTTTCCCCCGATACGTTCATTCCGGTAAAAGCTCGAGCCCGGCGATGGAATTCTAGACGAAACGAGTTAGCGCGAAGAAATTAACGTATAAGTTTTCCTCAGCCCTCTTGTAAAATGCTTCCCTAAATGGCCACCCAACCACGAGCAACGGAAATCAGCGCCGCAGATCCCATCGTGGAAACTGGCGCCCCGCGGGTAACCCTTCGCAATTCGTTCGCGCATCCTTTCGATTCGGCGATGGCCGCGGCTCGAACGTGCTATTCGCCGCACATCATTGACCACGGCGAAATCACCGAGAAGCAGCGCATCAACATTGGCGCTTCCACATTTTACGGCGGCCACCACACCGTTTTTCAGCATGCCCACTTTGAATTCGGTCTCGAAAATATTAGTCGTCAATTCGTCTGGTCTTTTCTTCATGCTCATCCTTTTTACAATTCCGAACAGCAAAGCCAGCGCTACGTCAGGCTCGACCGCGCCCAGGCCTACATTCCCGCACCTACCAAAACGTTTGGTGACGTCGAACGCTCGATTTACAGCCGTGCCGTCGCGCGCGCTTGGGACTGCTATCGCGAGCTCAGCGACCTCCTGGCCGCTGACGCTCGCAACATCCTCGGCGATATCTGGCACGTCAGTAGCCTGTCGCATCCCAAGCGGGTTCAAAGAGTTGAACGCGCCGCGCAAAAACGCGCCATCGAAGTGGCCCGCTACGTCCTTCCCGTCGCAGCCTTCACCACCATGGTGCACACCGTTTCGGGAATCGTTCTCCATCGTCTGTGGCAAATGCACGCCGCGTCCGATACCCCCACCGAAGCGCGCCAGGTCATCGGCGAGATGGTCGCGCGCGTTCGCGAAGTCGATCCGCAATTTTTCGACCGCTTCCATGCTCAGCCGCTCGAAGAATTACCCGAGTGGGAAGCCGCTTCACCCACGATGCCTCCCAGCGAACCCCCCAGCCTCGACGGTCCCAGTGCAAGGTTCGCGCGGGAATTCGATTCTCGTCTCAACGGCAAAACCTCTGTCCTTCTCGACTATTCTCCGCGTGCGCCGCGAGCGATCGCCGAAGCCTACCGCGCCGTCGTCGGTCTCCCTGAAACTGAATGTCCGGACGCAGAAGCCATCGATCGCCTCCTGAATCCCGCGCGCAATCCCTATCGTTTGCAAATTCTCAACGTCGGCGTTCATGCACCTATGATGCGCGCCCTGCAACACGCCAGTTACACTTTCGCCAAAAAAATCAGCCACACCGCTGACAGCCAGGACCAGCGCCACCGCATGGTACCCGGCTCGCGGCCGCTGCTTGTCCTTTCCGACACGCACACGCCCGACTACATCACGCCCATGCTGATCGCCGGCAACTCGCGCGCCCGCGCTATTTACGATCGCGCCATGGTCGACGCGTGGGCCGCCAAAAACGAACTCCTCGGTCGCGGCGTTCCCCCCGAATTCGCGCTTTATCTTCTTCCCAACGCCAAAGCCATCCGGCTCGTTGAGTCGGGCTCGCTTCTCCACCTCCTTCACAAATGGACTATGCGCACTTGCTTCAACGCCCAGGAAGAAATTTATCAGTCGTCCATGGAAGAGGTCGCGCAACTCTCCGCCGCGCAGCCCGAGCTTGCGCGGTACATCGGCCCTCCCTGCCACATTCGGGTAGGTGTGGCCACGCCCATTTGCACCGAAGGCTCGCATTTCTGCGGCGTCAAAGTCTGGACCGACTTCCCCAACATCCAGCGTCGCATATGACCCGTCGCGGAAGCCTGGCCTATTACCTCGCGGCCTGGGTTTGCGGCGGCTTATTTTTTGCGGCTACGAGTTTTATTACCGCACCGAGAAACTCAGTCTATGGACTTACCCCGGACACGCGGGGCTTTCTCGTCGCTTCGTTTTTTGTTCTGGCGTATGGCTGGGTATTCACACTCGCATTTGCTTTTATTCTCAGACGCCTGGCCAGCGTGCTCCGCTGGCATCGTCCCTGGCCCTGGACGATCTTCGGTGGCGCATTGGCGCTGGCATTTGCTCTGGCCTGCTCGGCATTACCGGTCGCTTGGTTGCTGCGCTCGTCATGGTTGCGATCCCTCGCAGGCCTGTTCGAACTCAACGCTTCCAGCGGCGCTTCGCTTAGCTCTCGCTCGGCACTTGCCGGCCTGGCAACAATCCTCGCCGGAATGCTCACCGCTTTTCTTCTTTTCCGTGTTGATCGCGCCTTCTCCCCGCGCGAAGATGTATCTAAATAAAGGCCCTAGCGTATCGAAACGGCATCTAAGCAACATAGAGGTCGGTCCATGACATCCCGCAATTTCGTCGCGTTCGGTCTTGCTGTTTTCCTCGCGGCGCACCTCGCAGCGGCCTACCAGAAGCCTCTCGAATCGCGCTCCATTCGCGAAGCCTATTTCCTCGGCCAGCGCAATGACGAGGCCATGCAAAAGTTCCTGGCAACATATATGCGGCGCTTCCCCATTCCTCCCCAAGGCCCGCACGTTGCCGAGATTGAATTGCTCACTCCTTACGCCCAGGTGGTAAAAATCTCCCAACGCAAATCAGTGGGCTACAGCGCGCAGCAAGCCGAGCAGGAATATTCCGAGCGCGGAGATCGTATTGCAGTTCGTGTTTTAATTCTGTTCACCAACACATATTCTCTAATCCTGGATTCGCCGAATCCCGGCAATCACAAGGGCATCTTGCTCCGTTCCCCTGATTTCTGGAGAGATTTCGACTTTCGACTGCTGCAGGAAGATGAAATGATCTCCGCGGAGTATGTCTCGGGAGAACCTCAGTATTTGCCCGACAGGTATTCGGGTACATCGGCACTGTCGGGGGCCACGGTCTATCTTGACTACGATGCCGGGCGAGTAAAATCAATTCCCACCCGGGTGCAGGTGCTAACTTCGGATGGACAGCGCGTCACCGCGGAGTTCGATCTCGCAAAACTTCGCTAGAACAGCAATAAGTCAGTACCTAACCGCGGTCGCCGGTCAACTCCGCCACCGCAGGGTCACCGGCCCATCCATGGGGTGCTTCATCGCTGTCCCCGTTCGCCGCGATTCCAGCAGCGCCGCCTTCAACTGGAAATACCATTTAGCGGGCCGGTCCGCATCGTCAATCAGCATCAGATTTGGATTATGTTTTAATCCCTCAGCTTGTTCGATCATGGTTTGCTGATCCTGCCGCAAAAATCGCTTCGCAAAGAATCGAAATATCGGCACGACCAACGGCACTCCCGAAAAAAGATTCCAGGCCGCCACAAAATCAATCCGGCAAAGATCGCGCCGCACCGGCGTCACCGTCGCGCGGCTGGAAAACCACAAATGTCCGCTCCGAATCTGTTCCAGGCGCATATTGGGCAACACGAAATCAATGGTCGTGACGATGGGCTGCCCCGAAACACGCAGCAATTTATACGGGGCACTGTTGGACGAAGGCGCGTGTGCGCTCATCCGGAAGCCGCCCGGTATCGGTTCAAACTGTTTTTCTTTCTCATGAATGCTTCGCCTGCTGCGCCACCACCAAGCCTGGTGTACAAACGGTCCGTGCGCCGGATCCATCAACCCGATAATTCCATGGTCAACATGGCAAGGCAGCATGCACGAAAGCCGGGTAATCCGATAGGTTTCGCTGAACACCGGCAACTCGGGAATCGCTGGTTCACGTTCGGCATCGTGCCGCGGCGTATCACGTCGGTTAGGATCGGGCATGAACACCCAGACGTACCCATCGCGCTCCGCGCAGGGATAATGCCCAGCAAAAATTCGCTCCGCCTTCAGCCTGTCGCCCTTGCTAAGCGAGGGAATCTCTACACATTGACCGGTGCAAGCGTCAAATCGCCACCCGTGATAACTGCATTCCACGGTTTTGCCGTCAAATCGCCCATGCGACAGCGGCATCCCGCGGTGCGGACAATTATCTCGCATCGCAAACGCACGGCCTTGCCCGTCGCGCCCCAGCACCAGGGGCACCTCCAGCAGCATCGCCGTCGCAAGCCCCCGCCCGCGAATCTCCGCACTGGGCACGGCCGGATACCAGAAATCCCACAACATCCCGGTATCGGCAACCGGTAGAAAGGCACTCGGCGGCGCAACTCGTACAGCTTCGCTCATCGTAGCGAAGCAATCCTAGCATACGCGCATCCGCCCGCAGCGCCTGCTTCGGCTATCGAGTAGCCACAAGCGCTTGGCGGCCGGGCTTAGCGGGAAACTCGAAGCGCGAACAAACACATCATTGTGCTATTTTGTTCGCGCCCCTGCCGGAGGGATCTCATGGCACAACAATGGCTGGCGCATCACTCACACGCTGGCACACCTCCTCTCGTAAAAATTATTGGAAGGCCGGATTCCCCCGCGGCCTACACGATCCGCGATTTTCTTCACCGCAGCGATGTGCCTTTCGAATGGCTTGGGCTTACCTCGGACTCGGAAGCGCGCTCGCAAGCGGGCGTGGAACACCTTCATGATGCTCGTCTTCCGGTTTGTATATTCTCGGACGGCACGCGTCTTGAGTGTCCTACGATTCGCCAGATCACTGAGAAACTAGGTTGGTTTCGACATCCCTCACGTTCTGAATATGATGTGGCCATCTACGGCGCCGGACCAGCCGGTTTGAGTGCTGCCGTCTATGGAGCCTCAGAGGGACTGAAAACGGTGGTCATCGAGCGCGGTGCCGTCGGCGGACAAGCCGGAAGCAGCTCGAAAATTGAGAACTATCTTGGATTTCCGCAAGGGATCAGTGGTGCGGAACTGGCTGAGCGCGCGCGGGAGCAGGCCTGCAAATTCGGAGCGGAAATTCTACTCGCGCGTGAAGGCGTCCGCGGTGAGTTTCCCGCCGGCAAACGAGTGGGCTATCTCGAAGACGGCACCAAAATTATCTCCCGCGTAGCCATTTGCGCCACAGGCGTTGCATACAAGAAGCTCGGTTTTCCGAACGAAGATCGTTTCTCCGGAGCCGGCTTGTACTACGGCGCTGGGGCCAGCGAAGCTTTGCTGGTAAAAGACCAGGATGTCTACATTGTTGGCGGCGGCAACTCCGCCGGACAAGCGGCCATGCATTTTGCCGATTCAGCCAGCCGCGTGCACATGGTGGTCCGCGGCGAAACTTTAAAGAGCACGCTCTCCCAGTATCTTATCGATCGCATCCGCTCGGCTGCCAATATTGAAGTGCTTCCTCGAACCGAAATGACGGCGCTTCACGGCGACCACTGCTTGGAAGAGATCACGCTCGTAGATCGCGCGACCAGGCAGCAGCGTACCGTCAAGACGCGTTGGCTCTTCGTCTGCATTGGCGGCGACCCGCAGACCCACTGGGCCGACGAAGCCGGCGTCGCGCGCGACGCCGCAGGCTATCTGGTTACCGGCCTGGATTTACTGCCCAGGGGGCAGCGCCCCGCCAACTGGCCTCTCGACCGCGACCCCTATTACCTGGAAACGAATGTTCCCGGCTTGTTCGCCGCCGGTGACGTGCGTCATGGCTCGGTGAAGCGCTGCGCGTCGGCGGTCGGTGAAGGCGCAATGGCCGTCACGTTCGTCCATCGCTATCTTGCCAATGGCTGAACCGAAACGGCTCACTCGGCGCGTCTTAGCTGCGAAGTGGCTCGCACGGGGATTCACAGGGGCAACCAGCGCGTCGATGAAATACTCCGGCCCATGGAGCGAAATCTCATGAGTACCTCCCTTCGCGTCTCCCCGGCGGCCCTGCTCCTCACGCCAACCCAACGCATCGCCTCCATCGATCTGATCCGAGGCGCGGTTATGGTTCTCATGGCCATCGACCACGTCCGAGTCTATTCCGGCCTTCCCGCCGGCGGTCCCGCACCGGGGATTTTCTTTACCCGCTGGATCACCCATTTCTGCGCACCGGCGTTTATCTTTTTGGCGGGCACCAGCGCCTTTTTCTACGACCGGAAGCATGCCGACCTGTCGCGGTTTCTTCTGATCCGCGGTGCCTGGCTCGTCCTCCTCGAGCTCACGTTCCTCCGTCTGGCATGGACCTTCAACTTCGATTTCAAGCACTACGAGATGGCCGGCGTCATCTGGGTCATTGGCTGGTGCATGATCCTGCTGGCGGGGCTGGTCAAACTGCCGCTCGTGGTGGTCGGGACGATCGGGGTTGCCATCATCGCCGCTCACAATCTGATCGATCCGTACCTGGGCACGCTGATCTCAGCGCTTCGCGACAACAGCCTCGCCGGGTTGTGGAAGATCTTGTACATCGGGTTCTTCGCCGGGCCGATCCGCTTCGGGACCGATGGTCCCAACCTGATCGTGCTCTACTCCATCGTCCCGTGGATCGGCGTCATGGCGGCCGGTTATGCTTTCGGAAAGGTTTTGATTTTGTCGCCGGCTCGACGGAACCGGATCTGTTTGGCGATCGGACTCGGGGCCATCGTGCTCTTCCTCGTGCTGCGAGGCTTCAACCTCTATGGCGATCCGCGCCCGTGGAAAGCGCCGCCGCACGGGCCAAACGGCTCAGCGCCAATGCCGGCACTACTCGCATTCCTGAACACTACGAAGTACCCCGCTTCGCTCGATTTTCTGCTGATGACCCTGGGTCCCATCATCGCGCTCGTCCCGCTGCTTGAAGGCGCGCGTGGTGTTTTCGCCCGCGGGATCTCGGTTTTCGGGCGCGTGCCGTTCTTTTTCTACATGCTGCACATTCCGCTGATTCACGCGCTGGCAGTGGTGGTGTCGAAGCTTCGGCTGGGCCAGCTGAGCCCGTGGCTGTTCGCCAATCACCCCATGGGCAACCCGCCCCCGCCCGACGGATATACCTGGAACCTCGGGTTGCTGTACGTCGTCTGGGTGGTGGCGATTGGGCTGCTGTATTTCCCGTGTCGCTGGATCGCCAACCTCAAGGCCAAGAGAAAGGACTGGTGGCTCAGCTATCTCTGAGTCCCCTGTTTAAACGTGCCTAGAGGATCCGCGGGCGTCTTACGATAGTTTTCAGTTCACCTGAGTATATAGGCAACTATGACTTAGGGTCTTGTAGAATCAATGCTTACAGGGGTACAGGACAGTCGCCGAACGGGTAGACCGCAGCGCCGTTAATGCAATGCGGCGACGACCAGAAAATCCGCTAGCTTAGCCCCGGCGATCTTGTTACGATGAACCCACCAAGTGTGAAGATGGGCTGCATCCCGAATCAGGGAGCGGCACCGGAGGCACCGATGAGCACCACGATCCGTGCGCGCAGCGGTAAAGTGACTGTGCCTGACATTCTAAGCCGCAAGTTTTCCCTCGCGGCGGATGTGCAGCAAACCTCCCGTAGCCAAGAAAGTCACAGAAGCGAGGAAGGTTCAACAAACAAGATCACCTGCCTGACCGCGTATGATTACCCGACCGCGCGGCTGCTCGATGAAGCGGGCGTTGATATTCTCCTGGTCGGCGATTCGCTCGGCATGGTCGTTCTAGGCTATGAGAGTACTTTGCCGGTTACGCTCGAAGAGATGCTGCACCATACGCGCGCTGTCCGCCGCGCCGCACGACGTGCCCTTCTGGTCGCGGACATGCCTTATGGCAGCTACCACGCCGCAATTCCCGAAGCGCTGCACAACGCGATGCGCTTCGTAAAAGAAGCGGGCGCCGAAGCGGTGAAAGTCGAAGGTGGCGAACGCCGCCTGGAATTGATTGCCCGTTTTGTAGAAGCCGAAATTCCGGTGATGGGACACATCGGGCTGACGCCGCAATCGCTCAACTCATTTGGCGGCTACAAAGTGCAAGGAAAAACACCGGACGCCGCGGAACGACTTTTGCGCGATGCACGCTCGGTGGAAGCTGCCGGCGCATTTGCGATCGTGCTCGAGGCCATACCGCGCGAGTTGGCTGCGCGAATCACGCAAAGCTTGCGCATTCCGACCATCGGAATCGGCGCGGGCCCGGACTGCGACGGACAGGTGCTGGTGCTGCACGACATGATTGGCTTATCGTTTGGCGAGCGACCAAAATTCGCCCGACGCTACGCGACTGTCGGCGAAGAGATTGCTCGCGCGGCCCGTGAATTTTGCGCAGATGTACGCGGAGGCCGTTTCCCATCGGACGCGGAGTCCTATCACGCACCGGCGGAAACGCCAGCGCACACCGTGACTCCGCTGCCTACATAGCGGTCCGTCGTCAGCGCGAAAACCAACGGCAAAAAATGGGAAGACAAGCGCGGAAGGCGACCAGGTTGCGCAAACCACCGCAGAGAGAGTGACCTATGAATCCTGAAGAAATACGCCTGCTATACGATTACAACTCGTGGGCCAATCGCCGCTGCATGGAGGCTTGCTCGTCGCTCGCTCCTGAGCAGTTTACACGTGACTTGAGTTCGAGCTTTCGCTCCGTGCGCGACACCCTCGCGCACATCATGAACGCCGAATGGATTTGGCTCGAACGGTTTCAGGGACGCTCGCCCAGCGCCATCCCCAAGGACGAATATCCGGATTTGCTAAGCCTGCGGGCGCGATGGACGGAAATTGAAAATAATTTGATGGGCTTCGTGGGTGGTCTTACGCAAGCGAATCTCGATCACGTGATGGAATACAAGACCATCAATTTCGGAGTGTATACCAACCCGATGTGGCAATCGCTGCAACACCTGGTAAATCACGGCACCTACCATCGCGGGCAGATCACCACGCTCCTGCGCCAGTTGGGTGGCAAGCCGCTCCTCACCGACTTGATGCATTTCTACCGCGAACGTTCCACCGCCGTAGGGGCCTGATTGCCGCCTGCGTTTCAACCGTTGGAGACCATCCATACCGTCGAGTGGATGAAACAATCGTCCCGCGCGGCACGGGCCGAAGGACGCATCATTGGCCTGGTTCCCACGATGGGCGCGCTGCACCAGGGCCATCTATCGCTGCTGCGCGCTGCCCAGCAGAACAGCCAGACAGTTGTTGCTTCCATTTTCGTGAACCCCAAACAATTTGCGCCGTCTGAAGATCTCGCAACGTATCCGAGGTCGCTCGACAAAGACCGAATCCTCATCGAGCAACTCGGCGTGCAAACACTTTTCGCACCCGAGTCTTCGGAGATGTATCCTGATGGTTTTCGCACCTACGTTAACGTCGAAGGTCTCAGCGAGCGCCTCGAGGGCCGTTCGCGGCCTGGACATTTTCGTGGCGTAACCACAGTGGTTCTGAAGATGCTCGAAATTGTGCGGCCCCATGTTGCCGTCTTTGGGCGCAAAGACGCGCAACAAGTTCGCATCATCCAGCAGATGGTTCGCGACCTCGACCTCGATGCGGAGATTGTGGTTTGTCCCATCGTGCGCGAAGCTGACGGACTGGCGATGTCATCGCGCAATGCCTATTTGAAACCGGAAGAGCGCCGCGCCGCAGCGGTATTGTATCGAGCGCTTCATGCCGCGCAAATTGCGATCGCCAAGGGCGAACGCGATGTTCTCCGGCTGCAAACTGGAATCCGCAAAGTGCTCGACTCTGAACCGCTGGCCACCATCGATTACGCGGAAATCGTGGATGCGGATACATTTGAACCGGTGACGCAGTTGCGCCGCAACTGTTTCGCGCTTCTCGCTGTGTTTATCGGTTCGATACGCCTGATCGATAATCTGGCCATCAGCACGCCGGATTTAGCAACCGATCGTATACAGGGTGATCGGCAGATCGCTGAAATGACGGGACACTCCGGCGAGTTTCGCGGTACCCTCTGAGTATCGCTGTGTCATCTACGTATTGTTTTCGACGCACCCGCTTGCTAGTTGGACGGCCTCTGTTAAACTTTTGTTAGGGCACATCTCGGCTTTTTAGGAGAGAGAACACTATGCGTAACGTTCGGAGAAATCTTTTGGCCGCAGCAATCTTGGCACTGGTGCCAATGGTGCTTGCTGCACAAGGAACAGTTCCCGCAGGAACGGCAATCACGGTCAATTTGGATCAGACGGTGAGCTCCAAAACCGCACGAGCTGGGCAATCGGTCGCAGGCAGCGTCGCACACGACGTTGTCGTAGACGGCAAAACGGTGATCCCCAAAGGATCACGGGCTACCCTGATGGTAACAACCGCGCAAGCTTCTGGGCGTCTTTCGACGCCGGCGAAGCTGTGGCTGCGGCTGGCGTCTATCGATGTGCACGGCCAGAACTATCGAGTGGCGAGCAATTCCGTGGGTCGCAGTCTGGGAGGGAAAGCCAAACGCGACACGTTGGCGATTGGCGGCGGTGCCGCGGCGGGGGCCATCATTGGCGCCATCGCCGGCGGCGGTAAAGGCGCGGCCATCGGCGCGGGAGCCGGGGCCGGCGCAGGCACGGTAGGCGCGGCCGCAACCGGGAAAAAAGACATCGAATATCCTGCGGAAACCAAATTGCGATTCACGACGCGATCGGCAATCACAATCCAATAGCCCGTGACTCCATCAGCCGCAATTCAGTAGTGGCAAAACGTACCAACGGAAGTAAACATCATGCACGAATGGGAGGCGGACGCCACCTCCCATTTTTTTGTGCCTGCGCTTCCCTTTTTACGCAGCCTGATTTGACCGAATAGCTTCGAGTACCTGGGTGGCGTGGCCTTTGGGACTGACGTTGTCCCAGATTTTTTGGATCCTTCCGTTGGGGTCGATCAGAAAGGTGCAACGCACAATTCCCAGGAAAGATTTCCCCAGGAACATCTTCATGCGCCGCGCGCCGTACGCTTCGATGGCTTGAAACTCGGGATCGCTCAAGAGCGGAAAATTCAGCTTCTGCTTGGTCTTAAACTTGGCCTGCGTTTCGACGGAATCGGCGCTACAGCCGAGAATGATGGCGCCAAGTTCGTCGAATTTTGATTTTGCGTCGCGGAACTCGGACGCTTCGGAAATTCAACCGGGGGTTTGAGCTTTCGGAAAAAAATACAACACCACCCATTTTCCGCGCAGGTCTGAGAGAGCGATGGTCTGACCATCGTCGGCAGACAATTGAAACTCCGGCGCTTTCTCTCCAACTTTCAAGACGTGCTCCTCGAACAAGTAGGTTAACCGAGCAAGCGCTTCAAGGTTTCGTTGATGACCTGTGGATTGGCCTGGCCGCGAGTAGACCTCATCACTTGCCCAACAAAGAATTTAAAGACGCCTTCGTTTCCGGCTTGGTATTTTGACACATTCTCGGGATTTTTTCCGATAACCTCGCGGCAGGCTTGTTCGATTTGACCAGCGTCAACGGTTTGCGCAAGGCCCTGCGCAGCGATAATGTCGGCGGAGCTTTTTCCGGTTTCAAACATGAGCGCAAATACTTTTTTCCCAGTCGCGGCGGTGATCTCGCCGGACTCGATTGGTTTCAACAGGTCGGCGAGAGCCTCGGGTGTTACCGGGCTCTCGGTGATTTCTTTTCCGGCATCGTTGAGGCGGCGAAGAAGTTCAGTCTGCATCCAGTTGGCAGCGCTCTTTGCCGGAGCACCTGCTTTTATCGCGGCTTCGAAATACTCGGCAAGCGCGCGGGTTGCGCTGAGGACTCCGGCGTCGTATGGGGTGATACCCAGGGCGCGAGCAAAGCGCTCACGCCGGGCCGCCGGGCCTTCGGGCATGGCCGCGACGATTTTGCTTTTCCACGCAGCGCTTACGCGTACCGGAAGAAGGTCGGGCTCGGGAAAATAGCGGTAATCGTGAGCTCCTTCTTTCGAACGCATGGATTCGGTGCGGCCCGCGGATTGGTTCCAGAGCCGAGTTTCCTGCGAAATCCGGCCACCGCTTTGGAGAACACCAATGTGGCGCTCGATTTCGAATTCAAGGGCGCGCGCCAGGTAGCGAAATGAATTGAGATTCTTAACTTCGACCTTGGTGCCGAATGTTTGCGCACCGCGAAGCCGCACGCTCACATTGGCGTCGCAACGCAGCGAGCCTTCCTCCATGTTGCAATCGCTCACGTCGGTGTATTCAAGAACCTGCTTGAGCGTGGTCAGATAGGCATACGCTTCGATGGAAGAGCGGAGATCGGGCTCAGAAACAATTTCAACAAGCGGAGTTCCGCAGCGATTGTAGTCAATATAAGTCTTGGCTGCGGAATCGGGAAAACCCTCGTGCATGGCCTTGGCAGCATCTTCTTCCATGTGCAACCGGGTGATGCCAATGCGCTTTTGGGCGCCTTCGAACTCGACCTCGAGCGAGCCGCCTAAAGCCAGCGGAAGCTCGAACATAGAAATTTGATAGCCCTTGGGAAGGTCGGGATAAAAATAATTTTTGCGCGCAAAACGGGAACGCTCTTGCACGCTGCAATGCAAGGCCAGCGAAGCGCGAATGGCCAGCTCCAGGGCGCGGCGATTCAGCACCGGCAGCGTGCCGGGCAAGCCAAGACACACTGGGCAGACATTGGTATTCGGGGGATCTCCGAAGCGCGTCGGACAGCCACAGAAGATTTTGGTTTGCGTGCGCAGTTGCGCATGCACTTCGAGGCCGATGACCGGCTCGTAGCGCGAGAGAACCTCGGGAGCTATGCGCGCGGTTTCTGGGGCAGCTTTCGCCATGGCCGAGCGGAGAGTATAACATCAGCGGCCAGCGGCCACGCTAGACCGACGACCGTGGTGGCGAAAACGCGGCTACGAGAACGACGAAGACTCGCGCAAAGCCGGGAATCTGCGCTCGGCCATGGCCAGGCTGCCAAACAGCAATGTCGTATAGAGCGCGTCACCGGCCAGCGTGTTCCCAAAGAACGGAATGCCCGCTAGGTAACACGTGACCAATCCCGCAAACGTTTTTGGATAGGTCATGCCGGAGGCCCACACAGCGAAGTTGGTGATCGCGAAGAATTGGGCCGCCCCCGCGACAGTCGCCGCGGCAATTCGCGGAGCGCTGCGGCCGCGGCGAAGCCAGAATCCGATGAGGACACTCACTAGGAAACTGGCGTAAACCACGGGCATCAGAACATGAAAACCGATGAAGATGTCGCCCACGAAAAGCGCGAGGAGAGGGACGAGAAACGCAGCGCGGCGGCTCGCGAAGCTCGCCCCGCCTAGTAAGGCGATCGCCCCAACCGGGGCGAAATTCCAAGGGTGCGGGAGCACCCGGGCTATCGCGGCCAAGGCTATCAGGGCTACGAGCAAAAGGTTGCGGGCTTTCAACCACCTGGGCACATCTGGAGTCATTTCTCTCGGGACATTCATACCTTGCCCCCTTGAGGATGCGCGCAGGATTCGGGCACAAGATCACAGAAACAGAACGAGTCGCGCACGACTTTTTCGCCCACGGAGAAACCCACCGGCTTCGTAAACATCGGGCCGTCGAACACGAAGGTGTGAAACTCACCATTCTCGCCGCAGGGATCGGCATCGGGCGGCAGATCGTCGAAGAATTGAGAGTCGAGGAAACGCCCCGCGAAGCCAGCATCAAGAATGTTCAGATCGACGCAAACTACGACGGCGCGAAATCCGAGTTCCAAAAAGCTAGAAGCGAGCTCGCGCGTGTCACGCTTCCAGATGGGAAACAGCGCGGACATGCCGACCCGGGCAAGATTGTTTTCGCGATAAACGCGGAGATCCTCGAGAAAAATATCTCCAAAGGCCACGCGACGGATGCCATTTGCGAGGTGCATACGAAGGGCTTCTTCCATGCGTGCCTCATAGACGGGGTTAATGCACTGCGGAGGAATAAATACTTTGTTGAGAGGCAGGCCGATGGATTCTGCCTGCCTCTCGAGAAGTACGCGGCGGACGCCATGCATGCTGATCCGGTCGTAGTTTTCCGTGATGGTGGTCAGCAGCGAGGCAACCCGCTGGCGACGTTCCTGCAGGATGCAGTAAAGCGCCATGGCGCTGTCTTTGCCGCCACTCCAGCAAAAGAGGATGGGTTCGGGCATGGTGCGCTTACTCCCCGCCGATGGTGTACCTCAACCCCAACCGATAATCGCGTCCGAGCGCAGGAAAGCCGAGCGCCTCCTGATACCGCTTATCGAAGAGGTTCTCGATGCGCCCAAACACGCTCAAGTTGCGGCGAAGGCTGTAGCTGCCGGTCAAGTCGAAGCGCGCGTAACCCGGAGTGCTGGTCACCGTTGGATTGAGGAAGGTACTATCGGCGCGCCGCCCGGTAAAGTAGGCATACACGTTCCAGTTCATTCGGCGGAAGGCAGCATTGGCAGCTAGGTTACCGGAGTGGACAGGCCGCCGGAGCAGACGGTTGCCGGGCAGGCTAGCTGGATCGAACGCGTTCGGTGCCTGCAGCACCCGACTGCCGTCGTAGGTGTAATTGCCGGAGACGGTGAGCCAAGGCGCTGGGCGGGCTTCAGCCACCAGATCGAGGCCCCGGGCGCGAGCCAAATCGGTGTTGAAGAACCCTCCGAAGAAGTCCCCGCAGAAGCTGGGAGGTGTGCCGAGAAACTGACCGGAAGCGAAGCTGACGATATCGCGGAAACGGTTATGAAAGAAGTCCGCGGAAAGCCTTAGACGGTCTGCAGCTAGCCGCTGGTCAAGGCCGGCGTTGAACGTGCGGCTGCGCTCGGGACGCAACTTGGGGTTCCCAGGAATACACGGATTGGTACTGAAGGACTGGTCGAATCGCGGCTCCTTAATGCCCTCACCGTAGGAAAACCGCAAGCGCGTCGCGCCCCAGAAGTCGCGGCCCAAGCGCATCGTATAAGCCAGCCCGGCGCGCGGAACCACGCGCGTGCCAAAACTGTCGTTGGATTCAGCGCGCGCACCCGCCGAGATCATCAGCCGAGGTGCTGCCAGGAACCGCGTGTCCACGTACCCGGCTTGGTTGTTCCGGCGGGAATGCGGCCCGCCCGCCGAGCCGTTTTCGACTTCGTAGTGATATCCCCCGGTAACCGCGCCGCGCCGGAGCAGGTAGCTCGACTGCTCGGTAAAGCCAGCGCGGTTAAACTGGCTGAGGAAGGAGAACGGAGGAAAGGCAATTAACTGGCGAAGGTAGGACTCTTCCACAACGAGCTCGTGATGCCACAAGGCACCGGTCTGAAAATCCCAGCGAAGGTTGGAGGAAAAGCTGTGCGTATCATTGTGCTGATCGAGGTTGGGCGGCGCGAGCAGCGTCGGGCCGGCAATGCCTGCGCTGCTGGTGTTATTGCGGAGAGTGAGGCGGAGCTGATTTGTGTCGGTCAACCGCCATCCGAAGTTACCGGAGAGCGTACGGTTTAGGAATCTGTCGTTGGGGCCCTGGCCGTCGGTCGAGAGATACGCGGTTGCGGCGGAGTAATCAAACTGCCCCACAACCCCGCTCAACTGCGCCGTGCCACGCCCGGTGGAGAAGCTGCCACCTTCGGCAAGGAGGGTGAACTCGGGTGTGCGTGTGGTGCCGCGATGGGTGAAGAGCTGGATGACACCGACCATGGCATCGGAGCCATAGAGCGCGCTTTCAGCGCCGCGAACCACTTCGACCTTTGCAACGTTGTCCAGCGTGAAATTCGAGAAGTCTACCGAACCGCCAGGCTGATTCACGGGGGTTCCGTCTACCAGCACCTTGATGAAGTTCGAGTTACCGCCGTTCAAGAACAGCGATGTGAGGCCACCTTCGCGGCCCGTGCGGCCGAGGCTCAAACCGGGAACCAGGAGAAGCAGATCCGGCAAAGAAGTGGCCTGGCGCTGGTCGATTTGCTTGCGCGTAAGCACGGTTACAGGAGCGGTCGTGGAATCGGCTTGGGTGGGTTCGGCCTGAGCCGTGACGATAATGGTTGCGGCGAGGCGTTCAATTGGGAGAGTAAGGTCAAGCGTGCGGGATTCTGCCGCGGAAAGGTCGAGGGTTTCTTCGTGAGTGATGAACGATGGATGCGTGATGCGGATGAGGTAACGCCCGCCAGAAACGGAAAGAGCAAACTGTCCATCCTTGTTAGTCGTGGTCAGGAGTGGCTTGGTAACAGCAGGATCGAGCGTTTCTGGTGTGACGGAGATTTGCGCGCCGGAAATAGCGGCGCCGCTAGGATCGCTGAGAGTGCCGGAAAGCGCGGCGTTGGCGGGGACCGACTGGCTTCGGGAAATATCCGCAGAGATGAGCAGCACGAAAAGAATCGCAATCGTTGCGGCAAGGACTTTCATGAGGCCTCCTCTCCCTCTCGCGCGGGAGAATGAAGGTTGACCTGCCGGCCGAGATCGTTTTCGGTCTTGCAGGTTGCGGACTCCGCCGGTCTCCTGGCTTTGGCGTGGCGAAGGACGAAGCCTTCCCGCTGGGTCACCCCCTTGCGGAGCAACGTGCAGCAGTGGCTCGGTCCGATGCACTTCGCGCCTTACAGTCGCGCGGCGGCGACGGTGTCACACCGTCTTCCCGTGCACGGAGTCTGCGGTTGAAGGAATGCGGCGCATCCGTGGCGATGGATTGCGAACCGATGAGCCGCGCTCGGTGACGTCAAGTGCTGCGATTGGCCACATCCGCGGGCTCGCACTTCGAGAACCTCGCGGCACAAACTTCCCTACAACTGCGAACCAAAACTATGGCGACGAGTTGTCGCTGCCCCTGACCGTGATGCGTGGGCGGCCGGCCGGACCCATTTGCACGTCGAGCGGGGCTTCGAAAACATACTCGAGAAGCTCGCGCTGAAGCACGGTAGCCGGCGGGCCGACACGCAAGGGCTTGCCATGATGCAGCAGCACCACCTGGTCGGCAAATTCAGCCGCGAGGTTTAGCTCATGAGTGACAACAACAACGGTGTAGCAATTTTGTTCAGCGAGATGGCGCAGGCCCTGCAGCAAATCGACTTGCGCGCCAATATCGAGGTGCAGAGTGGGCTCATCGAGGAGAAGCAGGCGCGGTTGCTGGGCCAGGGCCCGCGCGAGAATAACCCGCTGCTTTTCACCACCCGAAATTTCGTGGAGCAAGCGGTCGCGCAGATGGGTGGCGCCAACCTGGGCAAGCGCATTTTGCACGATGGCGGTGTCTTCGGACCTTTCAAAGCGCAAGCCGCGGCCATACGGATGGCGGCCCTGCATGACGAAATCCCAAGCGCGAATCGGAAACAACAGCGTGCTTTCCTGCTGGACCATGGCGATGCGTTGGGCGCGAGTCCGATTGTCGAGACGGCTGGTCTCGAAACCGTCGACCTGAACGCGACCTGAGAGCGGTGTGAGGTTGCCGGCAATCAGCCTCAAGAGAGTGGATTTTCCGCTGGCGTTGCGTCCGAGAATGGCCACAATTTCGCGCTGGCGAGCCTGGAAGCTTGTAGCTTCGAGGGTGAAGACGGGAGCGTGATTCTCGCCGGCGGAGTACACAAAGCTGGCTTGCTCGACGTTAAGGCGAACTTCCGCAGGGCCGAACGGCGTAGCGCTCCGTGACGGGAGCGCAGAGACAGGAGAGTTCGAGGTCATGATGCTCTCCGTCGCAAAAGATAAATGAAAAACGGGGCTCCGGCCATGGCGGTCACGGCCCCCAGGGGAAGCTCCGTGGGAGCAACGATGGTGCGCGCTAAGGTGTCCGCGATCACCACAGCGATTGCGCCGCCGAAGGCTGAGGTGGGTATCAAAACACGATAATCATTGCCGAAAAGCAGACGCATGGCGTGAGGGACCAGCAGGCCGACGTAACCGACCGCGCCACTGACGGAGACGGCCAGGCCGGTAAGAATCGACGCGCACGCGTAGACCAGAAGCTTCACGCGCGTGACTTCCACGCCTAGATGCATAGCTTCGCGTTCCCCGGCGATCATGAGATTTAAGTCGGCGGCGGTTGTATAGATGGCCCCGGCGGCTGCGAAGAAGCCTATGCCCACCAGCCAACGCAAGCTAGCAGGAAGCGGCGTGGAAAGTTCGCCCATCAACCAGAAAGCCATGCCGCGGACGTCGCGACTGGGAAGCGTGGTTATCAGAAACATGATGAAAGCGGAAAGAAACGAGGCGGAGATGACTCCGGCGAGCAGGAGTGTTGCGGTGTCAATTTGTCCATCGCGGCGACCGAGAAAATAGACCACGGTTATGGTTGCTGCGCCGCCAAGGAACGCGCCGAGCGGTGTGAGCATCGCGGAAACGGATGGCTCGAGATTTAGATGGGGTGCAACGATTAAGGCGACGATGGCACCAAGGGCAGAGCCGCTCGAGACCCCCAGGACATACGGGTCGGCTAATGGATTGCGAAGCAGCGATTGAAAGCTGGCGCCCGCTACGGAAAGGGCGGCTCCGACAAAAACACCTAGAAGAATTCGCGGGAGGCGAATGTCAAAAACAATGAGGCGATGCTCACTCGAGAGCTGGCTGCTCTGTCCCAGCGCGACGCGGATCAGATCCCTGCCAAGACCGTAGATGGAAACCGGTACGGCACCGAGCTTTAGCGCGACAACGATGACGACGAACAAAATTCCCGCCAGAAGGGCGCAAACCCAGAGGAGGCGCTCGAGGGTCAGCGGGCGCATGAAGGGCACGCTCCGGACAGAGTGGTTGCGCTGCTGAACCACGCGGGAGGGTTCGCTCGGCGCGGCTGAAGATGTTTGGCGCGAGGATCTGGTGCGCCGCTAGCATCTTGGAATGCTTTAGGGTGCAGCTGACGGGCGAGCTCTTCGATTGCGCCCACGATGCGCGGCGAGGGCCGATCGATGGCGTCACTGATTATGGCCAGGCGCTTGTTGCGCACAGCGTCGAGGCTGCGCCAACCGGGCAGCGTGGTCAACTCTTTAAAATGTTGCATGACGGATTCTTCGCGCGAAGTTGCAAAAATCAAATATTCAGGCTGGAGACGAACAACTTCCTCGAGACTAATGTGTGGCCAGTCCTGCGCGGTGGTGATGACCGACTGGGCGCCGGCGTAGCGCAGGGCGTCGGCGATAAAGGTGTCGCGGCCAACGGTAATGAAGGGGTCGAGCCAGACAATGAAGAGCGCGCGGCGAGGAGAACGCGCGCCGATGCGGCGCTTCAGATCGTCGAGGCGCGAACGCAACGATTCCGCGAGGCGCTGGCCAGGTTCGCGTTCGCCGATCAACTCGCCCAGGCGCTCGAACGATGTAAGGACGCTTTCGACGGTATGCGGGTCGGTGGCGTACGAGGGCATGCCCAGTTGGTCGAGAGCGAGAACCGTTTCGCGGCGATTCAGGGTTTTGGTCATGAGCACAAGGTCGGGATGGAGGGCTACGATTTGCTCGATGCTGGGATTGGTGGCGCCACCTACTTTTGGTTTGCGCAAGGCCTCAGAAGGATAATCGCAGTAGTCGGTGTCGCCAACTAATCGATTTCCGGCGCCCAGCGCGAATACCAGTTCGGTGAGGCTAGGGGCGAGAGAGACGATTCGATTTATCGGTTGGGGAACGCGCACACTGCGGCCCGCTTCATCGGTGACTTCGATGAATGTTTTGGAAGAAGGGGCGCGAGGTGGCAAAGCTTGCTCGGCCTGCGCGATTGCCGGCGCCGCTGCGATCAGTAAGAGCAAAAGCCCGGACGCGACCGGCGCCAGGGGGCGGAGCAGCCATCGTGTTTGCGTGTCGCCGTTCACGGTATGTTGCAACTGCGATTTACCCGCATCGAAAAGCAAACAACAAAAAAGCCCCACGAGAAATGAATGGGGCTTCAGCCGCACCCTCTCTCGCGAAGGGTGCCGACTTCCACAGCACTGGTGGGTATCCTGGCTGACGGCTAACAGCGAGCCGATCACAGTGGCGGGACCGCGGCCGAATCTGACGGCCTTCCCCTCAACCAGTGCCTGAAAAAAAATCGCGCTCAGTTTATGCCCGTCTCGCAGGCGTGTCAAATCGCTTCGGAAAGGCTGATGTGAACGACTTTGTCTGAAGAGCAGATCCCGCCTTCCCAATCGAGCGCGCATGACTCAGTCGATTTATTTTTTAACGATTCTTCCATAACGGTTTTCGCTTTTCAATAATGGCGCGCAGACCTTCTTGCGCATCTTCGAGCCGATAGAGCTCATTCAGAAAGATGTTCATGGAGTTTTTCATGCCCTCGCGCAGGGAAAGGCCCATGCCGCCGAGGATAGCTCGCTTAGCCATGGCCAGGACCGGGCCTGAATGCGATGTGATGCGCTCGACCATTTCCTGCACGGTTTTCTCAAGCTGCGCTTCAGGCACCAGCCGATTCACGAGGCCGAGCGTCAGCGCGCGCTCGGCGGTAACCGGTTCGCCGGTGAGAACGAGCTCGAGGGCCACCTTTGGTCCTACGAGATAAGGAAGAATCGTGGAAGCAAGCGGAGGAAAAATTCCGATACTGATTTCGGGTTGCGCGAAACGCGCGCGCGGAGTTGCAACCACCAAATCGCCGAATGCGGCGAGCTCAGCTCCGCCACCGATTGCCGGGCCGTTCACAACGGTAAGCACGGGCTTGCCGACTTCGAGCATCGCGGCGAATGCGGCATGAAACGCGTCCAGCATTTGAAAAACGCGCTGCGTGGTATATTCCCCTATGTCTATGCCCCCGCAGAAAACTTTACAGGATGAATCGAGAACGATGAGCTTGATGCCATCCTGCTCGCCACTCAGTTCGATTCCCCAAGCGAGTTCGCGCAACATCTGCTCATTCAACAAATTGTGCTCGGGCCTGGCAAGGGTGAGGCGGGCGGCCGCGCCTTCGGTACGATAGCGGACGAACTCGAAATCCTCCGGACTGCGCCGCAACGCCTTTCCATAGATTTCTTCCGCGTGAACTTCGTTAATTTGTTCGGGCATTTTAAAACCTCCTAGACAGTTTCAATGGCCAAGGCTACACCGAGGCCACCAGAAACACACAAAGTCGCCAAACCGCGTTTGCCGGCCGAGCTGTTTCCGCGACGCAACTCGTGAACCAGCGTGGTTGTAATGCGCGCGCCGGTACAGCCGATGGGATGACCGAGCGCGATGGCGCCGCCATTCGGATTCAGTCGAGCGCGGTCAAAGTGAAGTTCGCGATCGCAGGCAAGAACCTGAGCGGCGAAGGCTTCATTCAATTCGATGGCGTCGTAGTCCTCGAGCTTCCATTGCGTGCGCTTGGAAAGTTTTTGAACCGCGGACACCGGGCTGATGCCCATGATGCGCGGGTCTACAGCGGTAACAGCAGCATCAACGATGCGCGCCAGAGGTTGGCGATTGATCTCGCGGAGCTTTGTTTCGCTGATGAGCACGAGGGCAGCGGCAGCGTCGGTGATACCGCTGGAGTTTCCTGCGGTGACCGTTCCAGTTTTCGAAAACACTGGCGGTAGTTTGGCGAGGGCCTCGCTGGTTACATCCGGTCGAACGTGCTCGTCTTTTTCAAAGCGGATCGTGGCGCCCTTCTTATCGCTGCGCTCGACGGGGACAATTTCCGCGGCAAATCGGCATTCACGCAGGGCACGGGCAGCGCGCTGGTGGCTCTCGAGCGCGAAGCTATCCTGCTCGTCACGCGGAATTTGGTATTGCGCGGCAAGAACCTCAGCGGTCTCTCCCATGACCATATTCGAGAGGGGGCAGAGAAAGCCGTCGCGATACATCGCGTCAACCAGTGGCTGGTGTCCCTGGCGAAAACCCCAGCGTCCTTCGACGAGGTAGGGAACGCGGCTCATGGATTCGGTGCCAGCAGCCACGATGATGTCCGCCTCCCCGAGAAGAATCTGTTGCCAGCCGAGCAGAATCGCGCGCAGGGAGGAAGCGCAGGCCATGTTCACGGTGAACGCCGGCACCTCATCGCCCAGGCCCGCGCGCCAGGCAACCTGCCGCGCCAGATTCGGACCAACGCCAGCCGGGCGCGCGTTGCCGAGGATCAACTCATCGACACCATAAGGCGTCTTGCGGGCGTCGCTAGTCTCGGTAGGAGCAAGCCGAGAAATCTTTGCGGATACCTTGTCGAGAGCTTCAGCGGCGACGGGGTAGGGCTGACGTTCCGATGGCGGGTCACCAAAGGCGCGCTCCAGAGCCGAACAGACGGCGATTACGCCTAAATCCGCCGCGGAGAGTTCCGCGAGGGCTCCGCCAAATCCTCCAATGGGCGTGCGCACCGCGCTTAGAATGTAAACGCCTCGTGTCATTCAAATTTCGATGCTAGCATGAATTTCTGAGGCCAGATGGAAGCGAACACGGGCACTTGTCCGACAATACACGCGCAACGATGTGCTCTTGTTTTGTACCATTAGCGTCGCGCAAGGCGAAACTTTATGGATGGAGTGAGAACTATTGACGGGCGAAAAGAAGGTATCGGGGCTGATGGCTCGAGAGGCAGCGATGGGTTGAGTTTTGTGGCCCGCGCGACAGTGTTTGTGAATCTTGTGCTGCTGCTGCCGGTTGTCGCTGTCGGGCAAATCGATACGCGCATACCGTTACGCGAGAACTGGCGCATTCAGTCTTCCGCAAAGGTCCATGCGCCGGGCGATGCGATCTCCCAGGTGAGGTTCCAACCGGAGGATTGGTACGCGACGTCGGTGCCGAGTACGGTGCTCGCCGCACTGGTTGCCAATCACGTTTATCCGGATCCCTACTTTGGAATGAACTTGCGCGATATTCCGGGAACGAGTTATCCGGTCGGCAAACTTTTCTCAAACCTGGAGATGCCGGAGGACAGTCCTTTTGCAGTGGCGTGGTGGTATCGCACGGAATTCGAATTGCCCGGATCATCTGCGGGCCAAACCATATGGCTGAAGTTTCACGGCATCAACTACCGCGCCAATATTTGGATGAATGGCCAGAAGGTGGCGGGAGCAGACGAAGTTGCCGGGGCCTACCGGCAGTATGAACTCGACGTTACGCGAACTGTCAAGCCGGGTAAACGCAACGCGCTCGCGGTAGAGGTTTTCGCGCCACACCAACACGACTTGGCGATCAACTGGGTGGACTGGAATCCGGCCCCGCCCGATAAAGATATGGGGCTGTGGCAAGCAGTAACTGTGCGTGCCAGCGGCGCAGTGGCTCTGCGCCATCCGCAGGTCGTTAGTGAGTTTGACTTACCTTCGCTGGACGTCGCCCACCTGACCGTTATGGCCGAGGTGCGCAACGCCGCGAGTCATGATGTGAGAGCGGTGATTCGTGGCTCGATGGCGGGCGTGACTGTCTCCCAGCCGGTTGTACTGCGCGCCAACCAGACAAAGACGGTTTCGTTTACCCCAAAGCAATTTCCACAGCTCAACGTAAAGCAGCCGAGAGTGTGGTGGCCTTCCGAGCTCGGCAAGCCCGAGTTGCACGATCTGGTGCTCGAGGCGGAGACGGGCGGGAGAATTTCCGATCGGCAAAAAACTAAGTTTGGAATCATGCAGATCACTTCGGAGTTGACTGAAAAGGGATACCGATTATTTCGCGTGAATGGCAAGCCGATTTTGATTCGCGGAGGGGGTTGGGCCCCCGACATGTTGCTGCGCAGTTCGAAGGAACGTTTGGAAAGTGAATTGCGATATACCAAAGAGCTTGGACTCAACACCATTCGTCTGGAGGGGAAACTTGAATCGGATGAGTTTTTCGAACTTGCGGATCGCGAAGGAATTCTAATTATGGCCGGATGGTGTTGCTGCGATCATTGGGAAAAATGGGGCGACTGGAAGCCGGAAGACCGTGCGATCGCAGCGGCATCGCTGGCGGATCAGGCTTTGCGTTTGCGGAGGCATCCGAGCGTTCTGGTATGGCTCAATGGCAGTGACATACCACCGCCAGCTGATGTGGAAGAGGTTTACCTGGATGTCTTAAGGCAGAGTGCCTGGGCAAGACCGGTGCTGTCGTCGGCCACCGCCAGGAAGACCAGCGTGAGCGGCGAATCCGGCGTGAAAATGACCGGACCATACGACTATGTGCCGCCGAATTATTGGCTTGCGGACACGAAACGCGGCGGAGCTTTCGGATTCAATACTGAGACAGGTCCTGGGCCGGCGGTGCCGCCCACGGAATCGCTGCGCGCCATGATTCCGGCTGAGCACCTATGGCCGGCAGATGAGGTGTGGAATTATCATGCCGGCAGCGGAAGATTCGCGCAGCTGAACATTTTTGATGCGGCGCTCGAGGCCCGTTATGGCAAGCCTGCGAACCTGGAAGACTATGTGCGGAAGTCACAGGCGATGGCTTACGAAGGCGAGCGCGCCATGTTCGAGGCGTACCGGCGCAATCAGTACGAGGCCACGGGCGTGATTCAATGGATGCTCAATAATGCCTGGCCATCACTCATCTGGCACTTGTACGATTATTTCTTGCGGCCGGCCGGCGGGTATTTCGGCACAAGAAAAGCGAATGAGCCACTGCACGTGCAATATTCCTATGACGATCGGTCCATTGCGGTCGTAAATTCCCAGCCGCGCGACTTCGCCGCGCTGAAAATGACCGCAACAGTATACAATCTCGACCTCTCCGAACAATTCTCTGAAGAGTCCGTCGTCAACGTGCCCGCTGGGGCCGTGGTGCGGTCGATCGTATTGCCTGCCCTGGATAATTTGTCGCTGACTCATTTCTTGAGACTGAGCCTGCGGGATTCCGGGGGAAAGCTGGTGAGCTCGAATTTCTACTGGCTCTCGACGAGTCCGGATACCCTTGATTGGGAAAAGGGGAATTCGTTTTATACGCCGCAATCGTCCTTCGCAGATTTCACGGCCATGGCGCAGATGCCGCAAGCGAAGCTCGAAGTGCGATCCGCGTCGCGACGCCCTGCTGGTGTTTCGATTGGTGCGCCAGGCCAAGCTGAAGAAATCGTTGACGTGACTGTTCATAACCCCAGCAAGTACCTGGCCCTTTTCGTCCGGCCGCGACTGCTGCGCGCAAAGCAAAGCGAGGAGGTTTTACCGGTCTTCTGGTCGGATGGCTATTTTGAACTGTGGCCCGGTGAGACCAAACAATTCCACGGAAACTTTTACGTGAAGGATTTACAGGGCGCGGCGCCGGCGATTTCCGTGGACGCGTGGAATGTGGCTGCTACTTACCGGACAATTCGGACCGCCATTTATTAGGTTGCTATAAATCCTGTGGAGATGAAGTGAGGCGGCGCGTGAGCCATCCAAGAAAGAAGAGGATCGCTCCCGTAATAACGACGCGAAAGCGTGGCAGATCGTTCGAGGAGTGATTGATATCCTTGCCAAGGTTGAGAAGAGGCCAGAGAAGGAGCGGACCTACCCCGAAATCCTGGAGTTGCGCCGCCGGTTGATTAAGAGTTGGCAGACTCTTGCGATTGGAAGGATGCGCGAGATCAGCAAGTTTTTGTTGCGTGAGACCGAGTCCTTCGGATGATTTCCGGAGAAGGAACACACCCTTAATGAGCAGCGCAAGGCTGCCTAGAGCAAATACTAGCGGAACGGTAGCCGATTTAGCATCGAACGGAGAAAAAATCCAAAAGCACAGGGCCGCGGAGCCCAGGATCAGATAAAGCACCGCCCGACGCGGATGGTATTCCAGGTCACCTGCAAAGTTCTCCAAAAAAGTGTCGCGAAGTGTCAGCGTCGAAGTTTACCCCCAGGCTCGTACGAAACGTCTTTCAGAAACCGGATGCCCGCATTAAATAACAGAGGATCCATTCTTCCCTCACAATGTGAACCGCAATTCAGCTTGGCGTTCCTGAATAGCTTTGCCGGCGCACAAATCGGCCAGCTCCGGCGCGGCCGACGAATTTTCCATTGTCGATGACTGGACGGCCGCGCGAGAGCACTAGTTTCGCTGCGCCCGTGGTGCGAATTCCCTCGAACATGGAATAATCCACGCGCATATGATGGGTTGAGGCGCTGATGACCTGCTCCTCATGGGGATCAAAGATCACCACGTCCGCATCTGCCCCCACAGCAATCGTTCCCTTTTGCGGATACAGGCCGAACAGTTTGGCCGGCGCGGTGGAAACCAGCTCCACAAAGCGATTAACCGAGAAGCGTTTGCCGTGCACGCCACCGGTGTACACAAGGCTCAGGCGGTGCTCGATGCCTGGCCCACCGTTTGGTATTTTCGTGAAATCGTCTTTACCCAGTTCCTTTTGCTCCTTAAAGCAGAAGGGACAATGATCGGTGGAAACCACTTGCAAGGTGTCGCGCGCGAGGCCTTGCCAGAGTTTTTCCTGGTGCCATTTTTCGCGAAGCGGCGGGGTGAACACATATTTGGCACCTTCGAATCCGGGAACATCGAAATTGTCGATGGAAAGAAATAAATATTGCGGGCAGGTTTCGGCATACGCGGGCAACCCGCGGTCGCGAGCCTCACGAACTTTTTCTAGCGCTTCGTTGCACGAGAGATGCACGATATAGACGGGCGCTCCGGCCATCTCCGCGAGTGCGATGGCCCGCGAGGTCGCTTCCGCTTCAGCGGTCGTGGGACGAGTGAGCGCGTGATACTTGGGAGCTCGTTTTCCTTCGGCCAGCGCACGCTGCACAATCACGTCTATTGCGCCGCCGTTTTCCGCGTGCATGCAAATCAGGCCGCCATGGGTGGCCGCCTGAGACATGGCGCGGAAGATGGTCGCGTCATCGAGCATGAATACCCCCGGATAAGCCATAAAAAGTTTGAAGCTGCTAACACCCTCACGCACGAGTTGTCCCATCTCTTCGAGCTGCGCAGCGCCAAGGTCAGTGATGATGCAATGAAACGCGTAGTCGGCCACCGCTTTACCATCCGCTTTTTTCATCCAGGTTTCAAAGGCCTGGCGAAGAGTTTGCCCTTTATATTGAATGGCGAAATCGATGAGTGTGGTTGTGCCGCCAAAGGCCGCGGCGATCGTACCGGACTCGAAATCATCGGCGCTGGTGGTGCCGCCGAAAGGCATATCCAGGTGTGTGTGGACGTCAATTCCCCCGGGCATGACATAGCGGCCTGCGGCATCGATTACGCGGCTAGCATTTTCGGCGGGGAGTTGCGCGGCAATGGCAGAAAACGTTTCGCCGCTGATCCCCAGGTCGGCGGCATAGCTGTCGGTAGCTGTAACGATCGTGCCGTTCTTGATGATGGTATCGAAACGCATGGCCAAGCCTCCGGCGAACCAAGAACTTAACACAGGACAATCGTCCTGTCCGCTTCGATGCGAATTGCTTGGTGATAGCCGAGATTTGCGCTGAACCTTTGCTTTGTCTTGGGAGAATTTCCGTACCTGAGCGGTATTGCGCGCGGAACGCGCACGGTATAGTCTCAGGCCGCTAGGCCGATGCTTCTTCAAGAGGAGGAAATGATGACCAAGCGGATCGAGCGCGCTCCAGAGAGTATAAGCGTCAGCAAATTTTGGAGTGAAGGGTCATTCGGGGCGCTCGCAAATCGCCGCGCTTTTTTGCAGGGTGCTGCGGCCACTGCTGCCGCGCTGGTGTGGCCGCGCTGGAGTCGGGCCCACGCGCACGCTAAGGCCCAGACTGGCAGCTGGCCTGCGGTTCGCGCGGAAATCGCGAAGCGCCACGACGCGGCCGTGGAACGTCTGCAGACATGGATCAAACAGCCCTCCATCGCTGCCGAAAACCGCGGAATGAACGAGGGCTGTGACCTGACCATGCGCATGCTTCGCGATGCCGGATTCGATACGGTCAGGAGGATTTCGACAGACGGCCAGCCGGGCATCTGGGCCACCCTCGACGCCGGAGCTCCGCGCACGTTCGGTTTGTACTTCATGTATGACGTGAAACAGGCGGATCCGGCGGAGTGGAGCTCGCCGCCTTTTGCGGCCAACATTGTCGAGAAGCCTGGGCTTGGAAAAGTGATTGTAGGGCGCGGCGCGGTAAATCAGAAAGGGCCGGAGGCGACATTGCTGGCGGCGCTCCACGCCATCCGCGGCGCAGGCCAGAAGCTTCCCGTGAACCTGGTGTTTGTGGCCGAGGGAGAGGAGGAGATCGGCTCACCGCACTTTCCGCAGATTGTGCGAAGCACCGAGGTACAGGCGGCGTTCAAGCGGTGCAGCGGAATCTTTATGCCTAATGCTTCGCAGGGGCTCGACGGTGAGGTAACCATGACCCTCGGCGCGAAGGGCGTAGTGGAGCTCGAACTGGTTTCGAGCGGCGAGCGCTGGGGCCGCGGACCGCGCAAGGATGTGCATTCCAGTAACAAGGCGCGGCTGGATAGTCCGGCATGGCATTTGGTGGAGGCCCTGGCAACGCTGGTGTCACCCGACGGAAATGAACCGGTCATCGAGGGCTTTGCGGCGAAGGCGCGTCCGCTTTCCTCCGCCGAAAAAGCGATGATTGCGGCGGCCGCTCGGCGGCTGGATGAAACGACCGCGAAAAAGTTGCTGGGAGTCAATCGTTGGGTGCACGACGCGGGCTGGCGCGAAGCACTTGAATTGCTCGTGTCGCGGCCCACGGTGAACATCGAGGGCCTAGTGGGCGGCTACACGGGTCCGGGCGGAAAGACCATCCTTCCGGGTCGAGCCGTTGCGAAGATGGATATGCGGCTCGTGCCGGACATGACCGCGGCAGAAGCGCTTGCAGCGCTCAAGGCGCACCTGGCAAAACATGGCTTCGAGGACATCGAGGTCAACATGACGGGCGGTTACGATCCGACAAGCACGCCGGCCGATGCCGCGATCATCCGCGCGGAGACAGCGGTGTACAAAAGAAGCGGAATCGACCCGGTGGTTCTACCACGGAATGCCGGCTCGTGGCCGGGCTATGTCTTCACCGGAGAGCCCCTGCGCCTTGCTGCAGGCCACTTCGGGCTGGGGCACGGCAGCGGGGCGCACGCGCCGGATGAGTACTTTGTTATCGAGTCAGCGAATCCGAAAGTGCAGGGCATGGACGGCGCGGCGTACTCGTTTGTCGAATACTTGCACGAACTAGCGGTTACGACTTAAGAAGGTTTCTGGGCTCGCTCGCCTGCATAGCTAAGCTAGGACTTATGCGAGAGTATTAGACTGCGGTAGATGTCGAGGGTCTGCTCTTCTTCGCCGCACATGAGGTAGATATTGAACTGTGTGACCCCGATGCGTCGCAGATGCTCAAGCTTTTTTGTATGTGCGGCGACAGGACCGACCAGGCAAAAGCGGTCGACAATTTCATCGGTCACGAAGCTGGCGTTGTCGCTGCCGACTTCGGCGTGATGGAGATAGTCGTACTTCCCGCGATTGCGCACATAGGAAACCAGTGTTGCGGGAAGCTCCTCGGGCTTGTAACGCGAGATTAAATCCATGACGTGATTGGAGACCAGAGCGGGAAACCAGCGCACCCGTTCTCGCGCCAGCGCCAAATCTTCTGACACCCACACCGGTGCGGCGGCCATGACCTCGATCTTCTGTGGATCGCGTCCGGCCTCTTTGGCGCCTTCGCGAACGAAGCCGAGGCACCATTCGATCAGGTCAGGGTCGGCGAACTGGAGAATCACGCCGTTGGCGATGCGCCCGGCAGTGCGAAGCGCTTTGGGTCCGTAGCCAGCCACCCAGACGGGAGGAATTCCTGCGGAGGCCCAGGCGAGGCGTGTGTTCACGCCGTCGAGTTCGACAGGTTTACCCGCGTTGAGGTCGCGGAAAATGCGCACGAATTCTTCGAGATAATCGAGTGTTGTGGGCTTCTTTCCGAGAACCCGCCGCGAACTATCACCGCGCCCGATGCCCATATCCATGCGTCCACCGGACGCGAGATTGAGCGTGGCAAAAAGGCTGGAAGAAACCGTGACGTCGCGCACCGCAGGGTTGGTGACACACGTCCCGAGGCGCATTTTTTTGGTGTTCGCGGCCATCAAGGCGAGCAGCGGAAACGGATCCATCCACAGAACGTGCGAGTCAAACATCCAGCCGTAGCTGAAACCGGCCGCTTCCGCCTGCCGGGTTAGGCTGACAATACGTTCGATCGACATATCCGGCTTGAACGTGATGCCAAATTCCATTAAGCCCCCTGACTTTTTTCTTAAGCCGCAGCGGTTGTTCCCGAGTGAGCGGATGCCATCGATGCCCTGTAGATGACGAAACTGACCGCGAAGCCGACGAACCAGGCGTAATCATAAAGAGTTCGCAATGGAGGGTAGGCGAGGCCCATGAATGCAACGCTCGCGCCGGCTGCCAGCGCACCGATGGCACGCCAGTTGAACCCGTGCAAATATTCATACTGCCCGCCGCGACGATAGAGATCCTCGATGCTCAGAACTTTCTTGCGCACCAGAAAATAGTCGCAGATCAATACACCGGCAATCGGACCAAGAAAGCCGGAATAGCCTACCAGCCAGCCGAAAAGGTAAGTGCCGTAACTAGCCAACAGCTTCCAGGGCTGCATGGCGATACCCATCGCGCAAGTAATCAGGCCGCCGGTGCGAAAACTGATGCGTCGTGGAGAAAGATTCGAAAAATCGTTTGCGGGAGAGACGACGTTGGCCGCGACGTTGACATTGAGTGTGGCAGTTAACAGCGCGATCATCGCCAGAACTACGGCCCAAGGGTGGCCCAACCGGGCCAAGACGGCGACAGGATCCCACAGGGCTTCGCCAAAGATAATCATGGTCGCGGAAGTGACCGCGATGCCGATAAACGAATAAAAGGTCATCGTCGGGGGCAAGCCCAAGGCTTGGCCTAAAATTTGATCGCGTTGGCTACGAGCATAACGGGTGAAGTCGGGAATGTTGAGCGAGACCGTGGCCCAAAATCCCACGACGCCGGTGAGCGAAGGCACAAAAAAACGAAAGAACTCGCCAAATGTTTGGAATTTCGAAGGCGTTGCCAGCATCGGCCCGAATCCACCGGCTTTTTGCTGGGCCCAGAGAAGAAGCGCCAGGCCGATGACCAGTAAGAACGGGGCGGAGATCCCTTGAAGAAAACGAATCGTGTCAATGCCGCGTAGGATGACCAGTACGTTGAGAAGCCAGAAGAACCCGAAGCACACCGCCGGACCATACAAGACGTGGGCCCAACTCGGCACTAGCGCGATGATCAGTGCATTGATTGCTTCCCCGCCGATCCATGTCTGGATGCCGAACCAGCCGCAGGCCACCAACGCCCGGAGAATGGCCGGGACGTTTGCGCCCAAGACGCCAAACGAGGCCCGCGCGAATACCGGGAAGGGAATGCCATAGCGCGCTCCAGCGTGCGCATTCAACAACATCGGGACGAGCACCAGCACATTGCCGAGGAAAACCGTGAACAACGCCTGCTTCCAATTCATTCCTCCTGCGATCATTCCGCTCGCCAGCATGTAGGTGGGGATGTTGACGCTCATCGAGATCCACAGGGCGGCGTAGTTGTAGGTGCGCCAAGTGCGGCGCTCGGGCGGTACCGGGGCAAGATCCTTATTGTAAAGGGAACTGCTGCGGATGATTTCGGCGGCAAGGGAAGCCGTGCGGGCATCTGAGGAATCAAGAGATTCGGTCAATGTGGTTTGATCATTCCCTAGTTGGCTTTAGTTGGCGGTTTCCGCGCGATCGATGGCCCGCGTACGCGTGATCTCGCCATAAGACTCCGGGCGCCGGTCGCGATAAAACTGCCAGGTATCGCGCACTTGCTGAATTTCATCGAGATTGAGGTCGGCAACCAGCAGTTCGTCTTTATCGCGACTGGCCTGCGCCACAATTTTCCCCCGCGGATTGCAGAAATAGCTTTTACCGTAGAACTCGCCAATTTTCCATGGGTGCTCGACACCCACGCGATTAATGGCCGCCACAAAATAGGCGTTGGCCACCGCGTGAGAGGGCTGCTCGAGCTCCCACAAATATTCCGAGAGCCCGGCCACGGTAGCGGAGGGATTGTAAACAATCTCCGCGCCGTTCAGACCCAGAACCCGGGCACCCTCGGGAAAATGCCGGTCGTAGCAGATGTACACGCCAACGCGCGCGTACCGCGTATCGAACACCGGATAGCCAGCATTGCCAGGCGTGAAATAAAACTTCTCCCAAAAGCCCGGATGGCAGTGCGGAATATGATGTTTGCGATATTTACCCAGGAAACGCCCGTCGGCGTCGATAACCGCAGCGGTATTGAAATAGACGCCGGTCATCTCCACTTCGTACACCGGCACAACCAGCACCATGCGATAACGCTTGGCAAGTTTTTGCATGCGGCTGACCGTAGGCCCGTCAGGCACACGCTCGGTCAATTCATACCAGCGGGTCTGCTGCTCGGCGCAAAAGTAAGGTCCGTAGAAAAGTTCTTGCAAACCCAGAACTTGCACCTTGCGCTTGGCTGCGGCCGCGATCATGCGCTCGTGCTTCGCGATCATTTTCTTCTTGATCTCGGCAAGAGAGTGCTTTGCCGGCGACCACTCACAATGCGCCTGAATCAGACCACAACGGACGAGGCGAGCCATCTTGTCCCTCCACACAAATCCACGGCGCCAGTCTACTCTGCAGGCCTCGAGTACGACAAGGCTGCCTTTACCGAGCGCGTTGCGGGAACCTTTTTCCGCGGGGCCAGCGATGACCAGAGCGGGCGCCAGACGAGAAAGCTTTTGCGGCGTCGCTGCTAGAATAGGGTGCGAAAAAGCCGCTAGCCCCTTGGGGGAATGACGACTCGGAGGGCCGTGAAAACGTCTCTCTCGTCCGCTGCCATTCGCGCGATCACCGCGCGCCTTAACCGGGCGGCGGACATCGCATTTTCCATTTGCCTCCGCGAAAAACTCCCCTCGTGCCGTTGAGTTTCCGAGTCATTCAATGGGTTTCCGTAGGCTGTAGCGCTGCTCTTGTCTGGATGCCGGCCAGAATTGTCCTGTCAACGCAAAGTAGAAATGTCCGGGTTTTAGCAAGATAGAAATGTCCGGTTCCAAGGTTTTCTCCAAGGGTGATCTGCGGGCACATGGTATTTGGTT
>Ga0209117_1000101_pt1 | contig 61940 bp, 93 predicted proteins | sample BlaSpr_A8_OM2_M2_FD_187978 | JGI IMG/M metagenome (GOLD analysis project Ga0209117, IMG submission 187978) | Forest soil microbial communities from Thunder Bay, Ontario, Canada - Black Spruce, Ontario site 2_A8_OM2_M2 (SPAdes) (version 2) | ecosystem: Environmental > Terrestrial > Soil > Boreal... | reverse complement strand
GGTCCCGGCCACAGCCTTGCCCATGGCCAACTGATTGACGATGGCCGTCAGTAATCCGGTCAATGCGAGACCTTCAGCGGGGTCCAGATTCGACGTGCTGATCACGGTCGTGAGCGTGGCGATGAGGCTATTGACGTCGCCGGTCTGGGCCGCGCCGACGGCGGCAGCGACCGCGAGATAGGCGTTCGCGCGCTTGACCAGCGTTGCTGCGTTGCCTTTGGCGCCGATCGAGATCAGTAGGCCGGTGATGCCGGTAGCGGCAAGGGTCTCAAGGGGCTGGAGTTGAAAGTTCATCTGGGAGGCTCCGGTGGTGCGGGGGACAAAGGGGAGGGAGTTGGCGTCGTTGTAGTCTGGGTACTCGTCGTCGTCGTGTTCGGATCAGGCGTTCCCTGCTCGCGCGAGCGCAGGTAGAGAAAGGCGAACAGCAGGCCAAGCGCCCCGGACAGGCCCACCGCCAAGGTCTTGCCGAGCTCCAGCAATTCCGCCTGTATCTTGACGTTGCCCAGAAACAAGATCGCCAGGAAGCCGAAGTAACCGAACAAAAATATGATGGCAACGGCGCTTTGAAGGTAGGCGGTCAGGTAAGGAAGGGGCGCGCGATTACCCATATCGGCCTACCTCGTCAGACAAGATCAGTGCATGCGCGCCCCATGCCTTTGTTACGGCCCCAGGTTCCGTGTCGGCGTTGTGGCGGCCTTCGCGGCTGCCGCGACAGCCGGCGTCGGGCCCTGGCCTGCGGCTACCTGTGCGGGAGTCGCGCTTGCGGTGCTCGCGGTGACGGCTGCGGCCAGCGCTGCGGCATTCGCAGTCATGGTCGCGCTGAGCGCATCGAAAGCGGCCAGTTGCGCCGGGGTTGCCCCCGCTGCAGTTGCGGCGGCAACCGCCGCGGCAATGAGGGCGGGAATACCTTGGATCAGGGCGATCACGCTTTGATTGACGGTGGTCTCCGCCGTCACATCGGCAGTGATTTCGGACAGCGCTGCGTCTACGGTGGTGGACATGATTTCTAGTCTCCTGAGAATAAGGTCCAGTTTCGATTCGATCCTGGACAGGTGGTGTTCGCATGGATTGAACATTGCGGGCGCGATTGTACGCTCCTCGCTCCGCGGCAAGATAGCCCCTGGCTCCGGTACATCCGCAAAGACTTCGGTCACGTAATTTCGGGTCTCTAAGGGAAGATCCGAGAACAGCTTACCCGCAGCCAGATGCGCGTCGAGCCTCTCCACACGATCCACGCCGCGCTGGCCCCAGTTGTACGCGGCCAATGCGAGCTGCCAATCGTTGAAGTGGCTATGCAGGCGCTCAAGCTCCGCGCCAGCCGTGAGCACATCGGCCTGCCAGAGCACGCCAGCGCCATGGAAAAACTTTGGGTTGAGCTGCATAAGCCCGACGCAGCCAGCCGAGGATTCTTCCTCGCTATCGATGACAGCGGCGCGCCAGTGCGACTCCTGATAGGCGATGCGCGCGAGCAGATCGCGCGGAATGGCGAAGCGGTCCTCCGCCGCGGCAAGCGTCGGCAAATAAGGTTGACCGCCGTCTTTCCAGCTCACTGATTAAGCCTCATTGGTGACCTTACGCCTACGATACGCAGCGACTGCGACACTGACAATAGCGATCACGAGTCCGGTAATGCCGACGAGGTATCCCCAACCTTCCTTCATAACGGTGCTGCGCTCCTCGACACTATTCATTCGAATCTCTAAGGCGGATAACTTTTCTTCAAGCCCCTTGTGCGCCTGCTCGTATTCCGAGCGCGGCATGAAGGTGTGCTCTTGATCGGCCAGCGTGCGGCGGAATTCGTTGACTGATTCAAAGCGCTTGTCTGACGCCAGCTCTGACTTCTCGACCGCGCGGTCAGCGGCCTCCAGCGCCGCCTTGACCGCGGCATCCTGCGCGGCGAAGCGAACATCGACATATTCCCGCAGACTTATTTCTAAGCCGGTTGACGGTACAGACGGCGACGCAGCATCTGTGTAGGAACCGCCCAACCACAACACCAGAAACAGTGCGGCGATGGCTGTCCTTATCTCCCTAAAACGTGCTGTCTCATCCGTCGGAGGAACCATTAGCGAGTAAAGTGCGGCAGGTGCCAATTCTCGACGTTCACGCCGACGAGCAGAAAGGCCAGAATGAAGAAAAAGAGGCAGGCGCCCACCAGGTTGAAGCGCGGCGAGGACACGTTCAGAAACACCAGGATCGCGAAGATCAAGGCGATGATGAGACAGGCGGTGTTCATCGAAACACCCCGAGCAACCACAGCACCAGCAGGATCACAAGGATCGTGCCCAGTCCACCCCCGTAATAGCCGTACCCGTAATTTGGATGTATTCGCTGGCCGATGCCAAAGCCGGGAAACCCGAAAATCAGCCACAGGACGACGATCAACAGAATGATGCCCACGATGGTCTCCTTGATGCGCGCCGAGTGTTCGGCGACTTCATTTCAGTGGTGCCCTTTGTCTCATAACGCCGAATAATATCAAGGGTGTGGCCCGTCACGTGAAGGCTGGCAGGCCGCCCTCTATAGCCACGGATGTCGCACCGCGTTTGACGCTCACGAGCTCGGCGAAGGTGAGACTCACTGAATCGCCAGTGTCAGGGCTTACAAGGCCCAGTTTGCGCATGTCATCCTTCGACATTAGCTGCAGCCGCATCTGCCGGCGCTCCATCGGCTGACCCAGGAGCTGATCGCGCAGGTCCCGGTCATTCGGGATTTTAGATACCCGCAGCCACTCGGCCATGCGGCCCCACCACTCTGCCCTCGGATTGTAATAATTGAGCTTGTCGACTACTGCCGAGCGATCCCCCCCATAGGCCTCCATGACTTGCGGGTAGCCCAATTGCTTGAGGCGATCAAAGATGCCTTTACCCAAGCCATGACAGTCGATGAAGGCGTAGTCGGGCTTGTACTTCGAAAGATAGCCCGCGATCAGGCTCGCGCAGCGCATGTGGTTCGATTCGGAGAATCGGATGATCTCCTTCAAGATTGGGCCTCGGCGCAGCGCAATCGCTGTCACAGCCTCCCCGCCCCCGGAGGGGTCGATCCCCATCACCAGCGGGGTCTCATCGTGCAGCCAGTCCTCCTCGATCACGCGCGCAACGGCGGCGTCCAGCAGCTCAGCGGTGAACAGGCGCGTTGCCCCGCCCTTGGGCGCCTGGCCCAGCACGCGAACGCGAAAGAAGTCGCTATCCTCCCCGTACTGGTCCTGCCACTGTGCGATGCGCACCTTGTCGGCCTTGCGAGCCGTGCGCGCATCGATATTGAAGGTCAGCCAGTATTTGCGGTTGCTTTTGAAACAATCGTAAAATTTACCGGATGGTTCGGTGAGATTCCCGCAGGCCATCCAAAGGCCACCGGGCGTTGTGAAGGCGCCCTCGAGCGTCGTCCAGATGATATCGGCCACCGTGCTCGCCTCGTCCATGATCACGGCCGGATCGCCCTCGTGAAGGCCTGCGACCGCGTGCGGATTGTTCTCACTCCACGGGATGGCGTCTGCAACCGCGAGCGGATTCTCGCGTAGCTTGAAGGACTGCGCGGCCCAGCTAAACCAATGCCCGTTGGCCGCCACGGAGTTCCATTTGTTGATCTCGCGCCACAGCTTTGTTTTCAACTGCGTATCGGTGCCCGCGGTGCAGTTCATGCGCGGCCGCAGGCGCGTGGATAGCCACCAGGGGATTACCCAGGACAGCAGCGCGCCCTTGCCCACGCCGTGTCCCGAGCCGATCGCCATCTGCACCGCGTTGGTCGCGGCTCTCCCCGTGTCAACCAGCAGCGCCTCGGTGCCCACTGCGCGCAGCGCCTCGATCTGCCACACATCGGGCCCGGGCTCCTTGGCGAGGAACGTACCCTGCTTTGTCCAAGGATAGATGCCAAGCACCCAGGTGAGCGGGTCGTAGTAGCAATCGGCCGAAAAGTCCATCAGCCGATCGTCGGTCGGGGAGATGATCGGCTGCTGCTGAGCGAGCTGGATCAGAAATAGTCCTCGAACGGCGCGACGTGGCGGGCAATGGCGTTCTTCTGCGCCGTGATTTTATCGATGCGTGCCTTTTTCTGATCCGCGGTGAGGTTGGTACTCTCCATCACCATGGCCTGCTGCTTATTCAGCTCCTTCATGTCCTTGCCAAGTGCGTTGAGCATGGGGCGCAGTTGCAGCAGCTTCTTGTTGTCCTGCAGGTACGCGCGCGCTTCCTTCATCCGATGATCGGCCGAGAGCGCCATGAGAGTGTTGTAGGCCTTGTCCGCCTGCTCGCGAAAGTCGTAGAGCTCAGGGGTGTACTTCGTCGTGGTCGGCTCGCCCGACTGGTAGAACGACTTGAAGGCCGACTCCATCACCGAGCTCGAAGGTGCATCCGGATACCCTAAGCCGCGCCGTGTGAGCCGATCGGCGCCATCGAGGAGGGTGATGCCAAGGCTTGAGGTATAGCCTTGCACAAGCGCCTGCAGACGCGCCGGCGAGTTGAGCGTGTAGCTGTACTTGCCAGGTAGGTTGCCAGCAATCGCGCGAATCATGGGACTCGTATAGTCGTTGTACTGCTCCTGGGGCGCTAGAGCAGCCTCCTTGTCGGTCAGGATCTTGTTGCCAAAGGCGTTGACGTTCACGGCCTGCGCGAGCAAGGGGCGCAGCACCAGCGGTACCGGGTTCAAGGCAAAGGTATCGAGCACGGCGCGCTTGGCCGCATCGATCGATTCTCCTGCGGTGTCGCCGCCTGGTTTGCCCATCGCGTGCATGCCGGCCGAGACCAAGCGCTCAGGCAGCGTCGCGAAGATCAGCCCGAGCTCGAAGGGCTTGGGCAGCATGAAGTGGTGATCGCCTATGAAGACGTGCCAAGACATATCCTTTTCCCACTCCGGGAGTTCTTGATAGCGCGGGTTATCCCAGTTGTAGGCCTGCAGGCCCAGCGTGGCCGCCGTGACCATGGCGCCGCGGATCGCGTAGCCGCGCCAGTTGTCCTTAAAGCCGCGTGCCATGCGGTAGGTGCCCTGGATGCGCGGGTTGAGAAAGGGCACCGTGCGATTGATGAACTGCATGATAGCGCCACCGCCATGCATCGACAGGTCCTCGATGTCGCGTGCGCGGAAAGCAGCCTCGGCTACGGATGCCCCTTGCTTTCGAGCGGCACGATAGACACGCAGCATGTGCTCGTTCTTCGAAGCGTTCTGGATCGCTCGCCACACCTTCCACCAGTTTTTAGGATTGGCCGCCCTCGTGAGGTAATCGGTTTTATTGCCGCCCTTGTACGAATCGATGAGCATGCGGCGCACGCGCTCGGGATCCTGATCGTAGCCCTGCGCGCCTCCCGCGCCGGCCATCATCATGTCGTAGAGGTCCTTGTGCCCCGTGATCGAATCGTAAAAGTCGCGATGCGCGTTGGTCAGCAGTCCCACCATGCCGCCCTGCTGGATCGCGGTATCGAACATCACGCGCAGGAAGCGCCTGGCGGTGTACATCGGGGTCGCGGTTGACATCGCGGTGTAAAAGCGCTTCGGCCCTGAGAGCATCCCGAAAAGGCGCTTATCCAGATCACGCAGCCATTTGGGTGAGCCCTGGATGGAGGTGAGCGCGTCCAATACGAGCGGGTCGAGGATGCGGTGATATTCAGGCTTACCGTCACGCATCACACGGATCACGTTGCGATCGGTCGGAGCCACGCGCCGGAAGAAGCGCGTCCAGCTCTCGCGTTGCGACTCGGTCATGTTTGGGTCTAGATTGAGCCCCATGTTCTTCATGGCACGCTCGATCTGATCGTTACTGACGTGGACGGCCTCGACTTCCTTTGGCACCTTAAAGGCAAACGTGTTTTGAAACTGGTCGACCGCCTTCAGCGTGGCGATATTTTTCTGCGCCGCATCCATCTGGTTCGCAATGTTCATCATCACGTTCTCGAGGATGTTGCGCAGCGGGGCCGCCTTGCCCGTAAGCCTGCCGCTCATCTCACGCTGGTTCGCTAGTCCGCCGCGTGATCGGCCGCCGCTCGGACGCTCGCCGGCGAGCTCCTCCTCCGCGCGATAGAAGGGGACATAATCGAACCTCTCGTAGATCCTTCTGGCTTCCGGATCGATCGTGCCGGCCGACTCGCCTAGATCGAGTAGCTGCGTCCAAACCTCCTGCAGATCATGGAATACGCGCTCGAGCTCGGGATATTTCTTGGCGAGCGCCAGACCCGCATCGATCTCGGTCTGCGTGAAGTTCTTTTCCCGCAGCGTGCCGTCGCGATTGCGCTCGTTGATGAGGCGCAAAGCACGTCGCGCGGCTGCATAGAGCTCGAAATGCCTGATCAGGCTGCCGTCGGGATTGGTGCTCAACGGCTCGAAAACCTTTTTGAGCCCCAGGCGACCGGGGACCACCTGAAACACCCCGTCCTTGTGCTCCGGGATGCCTACCTCGAGCACCGCTGCCATCTGGCTCGCCAGATTTCGCACGCTGCGCGCGGCCTTGAGCGGGCTCTCCTCGCCGGCCTTGAGCTTGCCGCCGTTGATCTCGCGCTCCCACTTCGCGATGCTCGCCAGGTCATCGATCCAGTATTGCTTGATCGCGGTGCCATCGACCTTGCGAAGGGCTGCGAGCCCCAGACGTTGGCGGTCGCGCAGCGTCATGTCATCGCGGCCGTCCGGGTCCATGACCTTGTCGCGCGCAGCTTTCGTCTCCGCGTCCATCGGCGCGTGACGCGCAAAGAGCACTTCGCGTGGAATGGAAGCCTCCACCGGATGGTAGGCGTCCTCGATCAGCGGAGGATTGTCGTTATCCCCGACCGAAGCATCGTCCTGCAGATCCTTGAGGATCTCGATCGCCCGGGTATTGCCGGCGCGCTTGGCGGCGCTCAGAGCGTCGATCGCATCCGATTCGGGCAGCACGCGGCCCAGCGCGTCCATGGCGGCGCCCTCGCGCCCTGCCTGTACGTGGGCCTCGGCCGCGTAGGCTTCCACTCGATCGAGTCCTGAGAGCGCCCTGGCTTCGACCGGTAGCCCGCGAGCGGCCTGTACGATCATCTGCCGCAGTTCAGCCTCGGCCGGCGGCGTCTCAATACCCATCTTGCGCAGCAGCGAGAGCGCCCCGGTGATAGCTCGATCGACGATGGCGTTCTTGACGCCACGCTCGGCCATCGTGGCGATTACCTCCTTTGACAGGGTGGTATTGTCCGCTCCGGGATATCGACGCTCCACGTCGTCATACAGTCGCTTGATCTTCGCTCCACCCATTTTTCGCAGTTGTCCGACCATCGCCAGCGCTTTTTCGAAGTCCGGTGACTTCTCCATCGCGAGGTGGCCAAAGCCCTCGTGACGGAAAATCGCTTGAGCTGCGGCCACGTCCGGCAGATTAGAGGCGACGAAGTGCAAGGTGCCGTCGTCCGAGGTGTAGGCGCCGGCGACATCCGGTGGTACGTCCTGATCAATGGCTTCTCCAAATTCCTTCGGGTTCGCATGCACCTGCACCTGGGCATGTCCGCGCAGCGCCGTCTCAACGCGCTTCAAGTAATCTGCCACGTTCGGGGCGAGCTTCGTGGCGCGGCGTGCCTCGATCGCGCGGCGCAGCGTCGGCGCTGGACGCGCATAAGAGGTGGCCTGCTTCTTCGCCTGACCCAGCACCGAGCCCCCGGCCTTCTGCGCCTCCTCCTTGAACGTGTCGGTGTAGAACTTCTGATCGAACCGGCTCGATAGTTCGCTGAGTACCGCCGGCAGCTGGTCCCGATCAAAGGTGACGCGCATCGAGCTCGAGCCGCTGGTGAAGTCGCCAACGATGTCGCGTAGCCCCTGGTCGAGGAAATACTTACCGCCTTCCGCTTTCGAGCGTGGCACCTGCAGCAGCAGATTCGGCCCGTAGTTTCTGATCGTCACGACGTTGTCCGAGCTGCGCACGATCCCCTGGCCGACGTCCTCGAGGAAGCGCCCAGCCTGCTCGCTGGTGAGCTGCACGGGCTGGCTTTCAGCGAACTTTGCAAGGTCAAAGCTGCGGGGCATGAGCACGCCCTGCTGGATATTGCCCTCGTGATCGGTGAAGTTGGCAATCTGGCCGCGGCCGACCTTGCTGAAGCCGGCGAGCAGGTTGCCCGTCACGAGCACGCGCTTCTCGCGGCTGACGGTCTGACCTTCGTCGAACAGCTGCATGATGTCTGTGCGCGTGATGTCGTGATGTGAGGCTCGCTCGACCTGCACCTTGCCCAGGCCGCCGACGGTATCCAGATCGGTCGAGAGCTTGGAAAACGGGAAGGTGATCTCACGCATGCCGTCGGCCACATCAAAGTGCGCAAGCCATGAGCCACGCGCTGTGGGCATCCTCACGCCTTTCTTGCGCTCGATCTTCTGTAGCACCGCGTAGTACGTCGTGCCCTCGGGCGTGCGTAGGCTATACATTTTCCCCGGCACGAGCTCCTTGGCCATCTCGTGCCACTGGCTTGCCTGCTGCGTGAGCATCGCAACACGGCCCTCCTGCGCTTCCTCCTTCATGTCCGAATCGGCCATCTTCGCCCGTTCGGCCGTCAGATAGGTCTGAAAGTCATCCATGTTCTTCTCGACGCGCTCGCGCCACTGCTCGCGCAGAGCCGCATGGATGTCGTGGCGCGTTGCCTCCTCCTTGCCGAAACCGGCGTTTTCCGCTAGCCGCTCACGCACCTGCTCGCTGGTGTAGGGCTTACCCAGCCGCTTGACGTCCATCGTGTTCGCGTAGGCGCCGGCGCCGAAGGGACTGTCGGTGGCTACCTTGGCCGGAAAGAGCTCAGTCTTTGACACAGGCTTTGCATCGAGCGCGAGCGTTTTCGCCTCAAGAGCGTTCTCGCCCAGCGCATTGGCGCGATCGAGCAACTCCTGAAAGTTCTGCGCGAACAGCTCATAGAACGCCTCCTGCTGCGTCACCTCGAGCATCGGTAGGCGCCCCGACACCTTGCGCGCCGCGCCATCGCGCTCCAATCCCGTGTCGGTGTCCTTGAGCGGCTCGCCGAGCATCTCGTGGATCTCCGGCATGTCCTCCATCATTGAGGCCGCCGCTTCATCGCCGTACTGGTTGTCGAAGTCCAACGTGTCCTTGGCAGAGAATTGACTCGAGCGCGCCCCCGTCGTGTTGGCGTTCAGGCTCGCCATTTTCTTTGCGAGCACTGCGGCGGGGCGCTTTTCGGCAGGGATATCGGCGACGAGCTGGTCGTACGCCGGCGCCACCACTTGGCCGGTGCGATGCACACGCCCGAGCATTTGCATGTGCGTGTCGATATTGCGCTCGGCCTGGGCGATCACCATGCGCCGTCTGCGCTTGTCCTTGAACTTCTCAGAAGCGTGCAGCGATAGGCCGGTGGCTCCTGCCTGGTTGATGATCAGCGCATCGAGCGCGCCGCTGTTGAAGCCCATGATCGCGCGCCGGCGCCCGGCGATCGAGGTCTCCTTGGAGCCGCGCAGCTGATAGGTCGGGTGCTTATCGGTGTCGCTATAGCGCAGCGTGTGCGTGCGGCCGGTGATCTCCGAGGTCTTGTAGCCGGCCTTATTGAGGCGGTAGTGCAACCAGTCTATCGGGCTGACCGGCACGCCCTTAAGGCCCGGTGTGCGCTTGATGAGCTCCTTGACCGCCTCGTACTTGGCCACGCCTTCGCGCCCGAGTTCCTCATCCAGGATTTGGCGCCGCGTCACAGTGCCGTCGTTGGCCTTGGTCGTGACGTCGCGCGAGCGCTCAAGATATCTCGCCATCAGATTGCCGAAGGAGAGCGCCATCGCATCCCCGTTCTTGAGCCCCGCCTCCTCGGCGTAGCTCTCCAGGAACGAACCCATCGTGTTCGCCACGGTGACGACTGGGTGTTCTCCGCGCTTGATGGCTTCGATGGCAAGATCCGCCGCCGCGTCGGCTTTAAGCGCCAGCAGCATCTGATCGATCAGGTTGTGCATGACCGAGGTGAAGTTGGTAGACGAAGGACTTAGCGCTTGATCGGCGGCAAGCGCGCCCGCTTCGCGCTTGAGTTCCTTCTTGATCCCCTTGAGCGCGATCTGCTTGATATCGTCGAACTGTTTGACGGCGAGCATTACCGCCGAAATTGCTTCGGCCGCCTTACGATCTACCGGCACGACGGGCGTGTTGTATTCAACGCCTGCGAAGGAGCGCTCGCGCCGGATGTATTGACCGGCATCCGAGAGCATGGAAGCCACGACTTGCTGCAAGGGCACGCCGCCGGCAGTGATCGCCGCGGGCAGCTTCTTCACATCGTTGTCGACCGCCATCGCCATGTCGGTCTTGAAATACAGGTCCATCACGCTCGGCCGCTTGGCGTAGGTCGCCGAGCTGTAGAACACGGCCTTGGCTAGCTTGGCCAGGTGACGCGCAAAACCTGCGCGGCCGGTTTTGCCTTGCTCCTGGTCGGCCTTCTTCGCACGTCCCCCCACGTCCGTGCCGCCGGCGTTGTGTGACTCGTCGAAGATTGTCACGCCGTTGGGCGCGAAAGCGGCCAGGAACTGCATGCGCGGCGTCATCGCGCCTTTGAGCGTCTGCATCTGGCTATAAGTGGTGAAGATCATGTTGTGCTCGCCAAGGTCAGCCTTGGCGGCCATCTCGCTCATCAGAGCGTTGTGGCGCTCGGAGCTTGGCGTTCGCAGCGTGACGTTACCGGCATCATCGAGCGGCACCTTCTCCGCTCCATTGGTCATCACGGGACGAATATCCTGCACCCCAATATCGGTCAGATCCCGGTACATGTCGGCGTAGAGATTCGGCTTCTCGGTGACGAAGATCGGCGTCTGACCGTTTTTGAGCGCCCAGCGAATCACGCCGGCCACCACGCGCCCCTTACCGATGCCTGTTTGATCCCCGATGATGAAGCCCTTGCCGGATTTCATCTGCGAGAGCGCAAGGCCCAGCGCATCGAGCTGCTCGGCTGAGAAGTACCTGCCGATCTCCTCCGGGGAATAGCCAAGCTCCTGGGCGACGTAACGATCTACGGGCCCGACTTTATCCTGCAGTTTATCGAGCGCTGTGCCGATCGCCGTGCGCATGTTGGTCGGCACCAGCGTGCCGATCGCGCCTTCTCTACTGGCCGGCTCGTAGGGTTGCTGCGGCCCTTCGATTAACGCATTTGGGACACGGCGCTCGCCCAGCTCTCCAGGCGGCTGCGCGGCTCCGCCTTGTCCGCCAATATCTGCTGCTTTGCCGAGAGCTGTTCCACCAGGTTCGAGTCCTGCAGGTTCTGCGGCAGGCCCAACTGGCGCAGGCGGCGCAGCAGGCTCGGGTTCGACGCCACCAGGTCGTTCGCCTCCGAGCCCTCCCGCAGTTTCATCCGGCCTGGCCACACCCCGCCCGACTCCAGGATGTCCTGCAACTGGTTCGACGCCTCGCTCTGGTCCTGGCTCCGGTCCAGCATCCCCTGCACTCGGTCGGATAACAGGCCCAGGTACAGCAGTGTGTCCAGCTTCTGCTGCGGGTGGAGCTGCACGCTGAATATCAGAGGGCCGTTGCTCTCCGACACTGGGCTCCATGCGATGAGGCTGCTCATAGGTTTGATCCAACAGCGGCTTTAAATCCGCCCACGAATTATACACCCGCGGCACTTCCACGGCTGGCAGCACCTTGGCACTCTTGCCGCGCCCTGCGATCACGACAACGTCTACGGGCCAAGCCGCCCCTTGCTTGGCGTAGAGCTCGCCCGCCACTGTAAAGTGATCGGCGACGTTATAGTTCTGATGCAGGGCGTAGAAGAATTTGCGCTTCGCGGCGCCGTTGTAGGCATCCGATCGGGCTTCCTCGGTGCGCGCGAGCTTATTGATGCCGCCGATGATGAGCACGGCGCGACCGTCGTCCATCATCGAGTCCAGAGCGTGGAGGGCAATAGCGTGGTCGATCTCGTGCGTCTCGAAAGCTTTGCCAGCTGGCATCTCAACGCTAAAGTTGCGCGACGCACCCGACTCGTCTCGAACCACGCCAAACGGAGGGTTCGCGATCACCGCCTGGACTGGCGGCCCAAAGTCCGCACGCACCGCATCCTTGGTCGTGACGTTAAAGCCCTGTTCGCGAAGCGCCGCCGCCCGCGATGGATTCAGCTCATTGACGGTCGCATTCTTTGGGCTGGCAGCCATGAGCAGCATCCCATTGCCCGCTGTCGGCTCGAGTACCGTCGTCGATGGAGTGATGCCTGCGAGATGGCTTGCGACATAAGCGAGCGGAGCTGGCGTCGAATACGCCTGCTGTTCGACGCTCGTGGACGTGCGGGTACCGAAAGTGGGCTGACGGCCGTACAGATCGACGAGCTTATCGAACGCCTCATGCGGGACCGGGGCACTGGTGACGACGTCGCGCGCTGAATGCACCACGGCGAGCTCGGTGAGCTCCTCGGCTCGCTTGGCGTGGGCGCCGATGGCTTTCTCGCCCACATGTTGCTCGTAGACGCCGCGGGCATCCTTGGCGGTCAGAGCACCGACGGACAGCTTTGCGCCCAGATCGGCGACAACCTTGCGCTCTGGCTCAGACAGGCCACCCTCGACATGCGGCAACTGGGCTGGCGGATGCGCGACGGCTTCAGGCGCCGGTGCCTCGGCGGGTTTGGCCGCGAGTTGGCCGCGAAGCGTGGATGGTTCTTCTGGGATTGCCCCCGCAGCTTCCGCTGTTTGCTGCGGGGGTGTTTCAGTTACCGCGCCCGCTGCCGGAGCTGTCTCCGGTGGGCCTATCGCTGGTTTCTCAGGTTGTGATGGTGCGACTATAGCCGCGGGAGCCGCCGGCAGCAACTGTTGGCCGTGCGCCGGCGCCTTCGTATCGCCATTATCGAGCCAGTCCTTTGCCTGTTCGATTGACATGGGCGTGACATGGCCGCGGCCGGTCCAGCCCTTGGGATAGTTAGACAGGTAGGCATCGCTGGCAGCTTCGCGCGAATTGAATCCGAGCATTAATTTGTGCTCGTCAAAATCGCCGGTTTTGACGCTGTTCTGGTCGACAACGTAGGCACGCTTCGACTCTGGGTTTGGCCCTACGAAAACGTCGATCGGTTCCTTGTCGGCGCCAATCGTCCTTTTCGCGTACCCATAGTCGTGCTTCAGGGTGGACGTCCAGGTCTTGCCGTCCTGATCGACGCCGCTGCGCTGCATGCCTGCGGCCTTCTGCACAGTGACCGGGATGCCGCCATCTAACGGTATCGTTATGTGTCCCTGCTTGAAGTTTCCAGCCTGTTCTTGCAGGGGAGTCGGCGCATGGGCGATCTCAACCGGCTGGCCGGCAACTTTCGTCTTGACGATCCCGTGCTCGTCGGGCGTCGGAGCCGCAGGTCGCTGCACCGCCTCGATCTGCTGTTCTGCGCCATGCGGGGGCGCTAGTTTCCTGACCAGCGCATCCTGCAGCGACTCGCCGGCCCTCGGTGTCACATCAACAAACGGCACGTCGTCACCGGCGCCTTCCTGCCGCGCGAGCATCCGACCACCGCCGACCGTCAGTTCGTAGGGCTCCTTGCGTCCCTCATCGCCAGCAAACCCGACGCGCCATACGTCGCCAGTCTGAGGCGTCTGCGCCTCATTTGGTTTTGGTGATTGCTCCGCGCCGCCGGCCGCTGCAGCAGGGGCCGGGGCGCCAGCTTGCTCGCCAGCCGCTGGGCCTTCTGCCCTGGCGGTCTGTTCTTCGGCCTTCGCCTCGGACGAGGGCTGCGTGGGAGACTCAGCGACTTTACTCGCGGTCGCGGGCTCTGTCACTTCCTCTTTTGGCGTCTCCTCCTTCTTGCGCTCTGGTGCCTTCGCCGCCGTCCTTGCCGGCGCGACGGTCGCCGCATCGATGAGGTGCTGAACCTGTGTGCGTGCCTCGTCATCCGAGATATTGCGCCGCAACCGATCGGCCATGATTGGGTGTATGTCCTCCGGGGCGACTCCTGCTTCGCGCGCTCGCGTGGCGAGCTGAGAGAGCGTGCCGGTAGGGGCGCTGGGAGCCGCTGGGGCGCCCGCTGCGCCGCCACCGCCTCCGGTGCTGCCTGGTGGCCCTTCGAGCAATGGCTCGCCGGCGGCGGGCTGCGGGCCGCGATCCAGGCCCTTTTTAAGCTCATCGAGGGTGACACGCATCACCGGCCGCCCGCTCGCCAGACGCAGGATGCTATCGACCGCAGGACCAATGACCGCGCCCTGCTCGCCAGCTTCCTTGATCTTCTCCGGATCAAGCGCGCCTGCGCCCGCTTCGTGGACCGCTTCGGTGCCGGCAGTGAGCGCGGCAAAGCTGCCCGACTGGCCTGCGACACGTCCCAGAGCTCCTGCCGTCTTGGCCGCAGCGTCCGCGGCTCCCGCGCTCTTGGCGATGCGCGCTGCTGCCGCGGTCAAGCCGAGATCCCCGCCGATCAGGTACTGCGGATTCTCGGCCGTCTGCTGAATGAGCTGGCCGACGAGTGCGCCCGGGTGCTCCTGAAATAGCGTGGCCGCGTTCTTCAGGCCCTCAAGAAAGCCCGGCGCCGGCGCCGCCGCACGTGCGGCGATGTCGGCCTGCTGCTCAGGCGACTCAGGCCAGATCGCAGAATCCCGGTTGACCATCGAGCTGACCAGGGGCGCTGCTCCCGGGATCAGTCCTAGGCTATGCCGCGCGACCTCAGTTAACAGGCTGTCGGGATGCGCCTGCGTCCAACGCGCTGCATCGGCTGCGACGTTCTCGTGATAGGCCTCAGAGGGGCTGATCTGGGCCATCGCCTCGCCAGGGATCGCCTTGGCGGTATCCCATGCGCGCTCGAAAAGCCCAGGCCCTGGCGGGGGCGGTGGCGGCGGCATGGGGGGCGCCTTGAAGTCGTCCGGTATCCGCGGCAGCGTGTACCACAGCCCATTGGCTGGACTTTGAACTTGCAGCGTGTCAGCGGTGGGACCAGGAGCTGTCTGAAGCTGCTTGATCCAATCCGGCGCCGAGTCCGGAAAATCGGCCACGGACCTAGTATCCCTGTTGCGGGATCAGCGAGGGCGGCGCGCCCATAGGATTGCCGATACCGGGAAACGCACCGGCCCCTGCTGGCATGTTGACGCCAGGCATCGGGGCTTGGCTTTGCAAGGCTCGCCCCGGGATGATTTGCGGCGGGCTCATGAGCGGGCCCACCATGCTCGTTATGGGCGCTCGCGGTGGCGCGAAGGTAGGCGCCGATCTGCCGGCAGCGGAGCCGGCAGTGGGGCCGCTAGGGGGAGGTGCGGCAGTCGCAGGCACGTTGTCGGCTGGATTCATCCCAGGATAGCGTGGCAGCTGGGCGGAAGGCTCGAGCGGATTGTTTGGCGTAGCAGTACCGCCGCCGCTGGGTATCAGCGAGGGCGCTGCGCCTGAAGGCGCTGCCGGGGGCAACGGCTGATTTGCCCCCATGAAATCCTTATCCCCAAGCTGGGCGCCCGCCATCGTGTAGTTATACAGGGCGATGGTTTTCTGCTGTCCGAGTTCGGCGCGCTGCTCTAGCAATTTGCCGAGTTCCGGATGCCTTGCCGCGACCGCGTCATAGCTCGGATCTTTGGGATCGGGCAATTCAAATTCGTGTTCTTTGGCGGACACACTGATGGCCTGGTCGATCTTGCGAATCTCCTGTTCATACTGCAGGGTCATGCGCTGCATTTCCTGCCGATTCGCGGCGCGTAGCCCCTGCTGTCTCAGCTCATTTTCAGCGCTCTGCTTGGATTCATCGCGCGCGCGGTTGTACTCGTTCATCTGATTCATTCTGGTCAGGTAGTTTTCCTGGCCTTTGAGCTGCATCTGGTATTCGCGCGCGGTGGTCTCCTTCTGGCCGGCGATTTGAGCGGCAGAACGAATGTTTGCGCCGGTCTCCGAGGCCTGGGCGCGAATGTTGGCGCCGGCCTCCGTACGCTCGAGCATGTTCACGTCGTGCTGCGCCTTCCAGCCGAAGGTCATGCGCGCAAGGTTCGCTGCGCGCTGGTCTCGGAGTTCCTCAAGCTGCTCGCGCGCCTTGATGTCGGCGGCCTGCGATAAGCCCTGACTTGCGCCAGCGAAGCCAGCGGAGATATTTGACCAGTTCAGGCCGCTGTTGGTCCTCATGAAGGCGCCCCTTGAGCAGCCCGGCCGCTAGGAATGATCTGCGGAGGACCGCCAGGCGCTGGTGCGCCCTGCGGGCCTGCACCGCCGCCTCCGGGTCTTGCCATCGCCATGTAACGCGGATCGGCCTTGCCAGACTGCACCTCCTGGCGCACCTGATTGGCCCAATCGTTCTGCGCCTGTTCGGTCATCTGCGCCGCGCCTGGGGATTTGAGCTGTGCCTCGCCATATACCTTCGTGGCTTCCAACATCGCCATGCGAATCGATTTGTTGTACGGATCGTTGCCAACGCCTGGGCCCTGATCCTGGCCGTTGCCGCCCTTGCCTTGGCTCGCCGTGCCACCTGGGGGTGGCCTGATCGGGAAGATGCCGGCGCTGATGCCGATATCCATGAGCTCGGGGATCACGTAGCGCGCCGCCTGGTAGAGCACGTCGTGCGAAAGCGCGGTTTGCGTGACGGCCTGCTTCTGGCCGTCGACCGTCATAAGAATTTGCGCTGCAGTTTTCCCCACGGCCTGTGCCACGGTCATATCCGGCTGATGCAGGCTGTTGAGCACGGCATCGCGGCTGCTAGGCTTGTGGATCATCTGGCCGGCCTTGATGAGCGTCTGGCGCAGATCGTTCTGCTCCTGCGGGCTCGCCGGCACGTTGCCGCTGGTGGCATCTGAACCGGGAATGAGACGCGGACGCGGATCACCCTGATCCATGGTCTCCGGAGCACCCGCGGGGCCACCAGGTGGTGCTCCGCCGCCGGGAGATGGGGGCGTGGCGCCTGGTGGACCCACGGGGCTCTGAGGCGGGGGCCCGGGGCCTGCCTGCGCGCCCGGTGAACCAGGCGGCGGCTGTGAGGCGGGCGCAGGCGGGGGCGGTGACACGCCAGGGGCTGAAGGCGTCTGCGGCCCCGGATCCGGCGGGATGGTGGCGACTGGAATCATACGGCCGCAGGCGCCGGCTTAGGCGCCCCTGATGGAATGAGCTGCGGCTTGGCCAACGGCACCGCTGCCGTGAGCTGATTACCCTGCGCAGCGCCAGGCGCGGGCATCGCGCCACTCGGCACCGCTGGGATCAACTGCGCCTGCTGCACACCCTGAAAGCCTGCTAGCCCGGGCGCGGGCGCGGCGTTCTGCACGCTGGGCACGTTGACGCCAGGAATGGGTTGGGCGCCAGAGGCGAGCGGCGATATTAGCTCGGCCTGCGGCCCGACCGACAGATTGGGCGTGGGTGCGCCGGCGCCGCTCGCATCCTTACCATAGAAGGAGCCATAGAAGCCGGCCTTGGCCGCGGCGATATCGGTCGGCGAAGGGGCGGTGAGCCCCGAGATCAGCTGCGTGCCGACCGATGCCAGCAGCAGCTTATTGGTGAGCGCACCTGATACAGCCGCGGCCGATGCACTCGAGCCGGCAACGGAGGCTGCGGTGTCGACGGCCGCCGGAGCGGCAGCCGCCGTCCCTATGCCACCACCGACACTCGCCGGAGCCACTGCAACGCCACCGGGCGCAACGCTCGCACCGACAGCAGTGTCAGCCGCCGGTGAGGCTGTAGCGGCGGTAATTCCCGCGCTGGCATTCGTCGCGGCCGTGGCAAAGCCCGCATCAGCGGCTAGGGACGCATCTGCGGCAGCGCCTGCCTGGATGCCGCCGCCCATACCAATCGAACTGGCAAGCGAGCTAAAGACGCCTTCCCCTGCCACACCCGTGGTGCTCGCAAAGCCCGGCATAGCTGCGGCAAATCCCGCCGTGGCCGGAAAGTACGAGAGCGCAAGGCCTGCAGTGAAATAAACCGCAGCCGCGATGGCCACGACCTCAACAACTGGTCGGATAAAATCCCACACTGCACTGAAAACTTTTCCTACCTGGTTGAAGAAATGTGACATGGCACCATCCTTATGTTCGGAACGTTGATTGGCTTCTCACTCACGAACGTGTGCCCAGCCATATAGAGCCCCTCGCCCTCGTACACGCGCCGCATCGCGCCCCTTGGATCGAGCGAGAACGTGCCCATCAGCATCTTCGCACCATGCGCGTCCGCCCAAGAGCGGCAGCGCCGCAGCAGCAGCCGACCATCCCCGCGCGCGTAGCTGACGAATCCCATATCGGTGACGTAGCGCTCGTTTGAGTACCAATACTCGCACTGCATCGCGAGCAGTGTCCCGGTGATCTTCTCCCCGCGCTCGGCCACCATCGCAAAGCCAAGCGCGCTTTGAATGCAGCGGCGGATGTTTTTGCGTCCCTTCTCGAAGTTCACCTTCACAGTGCAAAGCTCAGTGCGCCGCTTCGCGCGCAGCAGCAGCTTCTCGATCGCCGGCACGTCTTGCAGTAGTGCGTGACGGATCATGCTGGCATCCCAAAGCCCGTAGTCGTCGGATAGCCTGAATATCGTCTGGTCGGCGTGGTCGCGGTCGGCGCTGTGGGCGCGGGCGTGGACGTGCGCGTTGGCGTGGGCGTTGGCCTGGGCAGCGTTGCAACTGGCGCCACTGGCTTCGGAATCGCGGACGCCGGGATCGGCGTGGGCTGCTGGCCCGTATCCCACAGCGGTGAGCTGGCGTAGTAGGCTGCAAGATTATTGATGTTCTCCTGCATCTGCTGATTCGCAGTGAGCACCGCGGCTTGCTGCTGGGTGCTTGAAAGGCCGGTCGTCTGGTAGATCGCCTGAATCTGGGCCGCCGTCGCATTCATGATGTTGGTCACGCCAGTCAGGTATTGGGCCTGCAACGCGGGGCCGTCCTGTGAGGCGTTCGCCTTGGCCTGCGAATCAATCTGGTTGATCGTATCCAGGCTCGTCTGGTTGATCTGCTGGATCTGCTGCGTGCTTTGCTGCGCCGACAACATCGAGTTGACATTGCCCTGCGTGAGAATCTGGTTGATGTTGGCCGCTTCCGTTTGGGCCTGCAGGGTGAAGTTGATCGTGCCCTGCTGCGCCTGAGCGGTCAGCGTGTTGGTCAACTGCTGGGTGAGCGCGGCAGCCTGCGTGACCAATGTGGACTGCGTTTGCTCCTCAATCTGCTGCTTCTGCGTCTGCTGGGTCGCGGTGGCCTGCTGCTGGATCTGCGCCGAGGTGTTGAGCGCTTGCTGATTCGCCTGCTCGACCGTGAGCTCATTGGTCGCATTTCCCTGTGCGATAGGCAGCGCGGCCGAGATCGCAGCGGCTTCGCCCGCGCCAGCGGCGATGCTCGAATTCTGAAGGCCGCGAGCGGATGCGGCCTGCAATGCTTGACTGCGCGCGAGCTGCGTGTAGGGCGAGCCTGATTTCAGGATATCGTTGAGCTGACCAGAGACGAGTTCGCTTTGATTCACCGGCGCGATCGTGGTATTGCCGCTGATGGGCACCGAGGTTGCGCCTGGAATGATGCTCGAGACGGATGGTGCGCGGCTCGAGGGCGTGGTGGGCGGCGGAGGACCGCCCGGAGGCGCCACCGTCGCACCTGGCAGCGGCGTATTGGGCGAGGCGGAAGGCGCGGTCGAGCCCACCGTGGGCACAATCTGTGGCGTGGGCCCGGTGGAGGGCGTCGTCGTTAAACCGCTCGAGGTCGTGCTCGGAAAGACAAGCGACGGCGTCGCGTTCGCCTGCGGGATCAATTGTGGGGCGGCGGCGGCCACCCTCAGTAAATCCTCATGCGCTTCGCTTTTATCCTATCAATAGACCAAGGCCGAAGGCAGCGCGTCGAGCCCGACGCCAGGGCTCTGTGCGAGGCACGTCAGCGGCAACAGAAGGGCGAGCAAGATCAGCAGTCGTTTCCCGGTGTTCATGACGCCGCTCGCATTTGCCTTCCATGCCTCGCAACAGCTGGAATGCCTTGGTCGGCTGGCCAATGCTCGCAGTGCCTCGTTCCCGCTGACGGACGTCCGAGTGAAGTGCTGTCCCTCACCAGAGCCTTGCGGCTCTCACCTGGACGCGGGGCTGCAGACCCCTTACAACCATGTGCCTTGGGAGACTTTACGGTTTCTCCGACGCCCGTCTCTCCGGACTTACCATGGCGCATCAACCTTGAAACGACGTCTACGCTTCCGCTCGCCGGCACTTGGCCTGTGTACACGAGGCTCGTCATGAACGTCATGTCTAATTTACCGCAGCTTACGCGCTTGCGCAACGCTCGCAGCGGGGTCGAAACGTTTTGTTCCTTCATAGATAATTCCTCGTTACCTTCCTCATCCTGTGCGCTTCTTCGTCCACACAAGCCGCCTTCCCCGCAGCTTGCCGATCAGCGCCGTGAGGAGCGCCGCTTCGAGCATGCACCAGAGGATAAGCCAGGCGTTCATCATGGCTGGCACCAGTAATCCACGTTGAACGTGGCCCCGACCACAGTTAGCCCTGCCGTGATCGTGAAAGCAGTCGTCGAAGGCACACCAGTACCGATATCGAACGTTGCTGCACCGCCGTTCATTTTAGCGAAGCACGCGGGAGCAGCAGCAATAGCGGCCGAGAAAGACACAGTGGCAATCGTCCCGGTAGTCGCCGTGCCGCCTACGATGGTCAACGTGCCGCGCGTGTTGTTGCATGAGTAGCTGGTAGCACAGGCGACTGAGGTGACATTTGACCCTATCGCGAATGTTGCCGTTCCAAGAGGAATCGACAAGGCTGGTGCGATCGTAGCCGCAGCAGCGGGGAACGTCATCAACGTCCCATTGTTCAGCGTTATCGTGTTGGTCGTGCTGGTCACCACACTCTGCGGCCCCAATGTGGCAACGGCCATCATCGCCCACGTGAGGAAGAACGCCGTGACTCCGGCTATGATTTTAGTTTTCATGCTAACCTCATGGGTAATTTGGCGGTGTGATCAGAGTGTGGTAGACCGTTCCCCAACCGTAATCGGTATCAATGAGAAGCGACAGAGTTGACGTGAACCCACCGGCCCGAATAGTTATGGGGTAGGAATATCCGCTGCTTCCAAACACGTCGTAGTCGCCTTCCAATGCCATACTGGTGGGTCGCGTAAAGCCATCGATAGTAGAGCGCGCCACGTAAGCCCAAATCGGGAATGCGTTAGGATACTTTTCGCCAAGCATCCCGGTAATTTTAAGACCCTCAACTGCGCCCACAAGAATTGGTGCATAACCGCTGCCATACCCAGAGCCTGCAGCTCCCACGGCTAAAGATGTAATAGCAGACGAGCCCGTGGCTGAAGCTGTCTGAGAATTGTTGATGGCATAAGTGCCAACGCCTCCATTGCCGGTAAGCGTGGACCCGTTGGCGGCGAACGTTATATAGGTATTGGCGGACACTGTGCCGCCAGTAAGCACCTGTCCAGGAGCGATGGTTCCGGCAGAAACGGCGGATACAGTCAGCGTAGTGCCGCTAGTTGACCCCGTGAACGTCGCCACATTTCCGTAGCTCACTGTGCATGTGGCGCTGCTACCGCCCCACGTTCCTGCGCCAATCGAACAGGTCGGCGCGGCGGTGTAGTTGTAGCCTGGATTCGTCAGCACAACTGACTTCACTGTCCCGTCGTAACCGACTAACGCCAATCCCATCGCCGCCGTACCCGTGCTGTCCGCTCCATTGCGCGTAATGGTGACTGGGGCTAGGCCGTGATAGTTGTAGAACAGCCGCCCAACGTTGCTGATGGTGACACCGGAGCCATAGCCAATACGAATAGCCGAGAGCGATGGCACTCCTTGGTAGGTGCCAGTACTAGTGGTTGCGTACGAAGTAATGCCCGGGGAATTTAGTGTGATGCCAACGGCGCCAAGGTTCTGCGAATAATCCCCAACGATAATAGCCTGGCCATCATTCTCACTATAAATAGAATTGAAAACCTCTCCCGCATGACCGCCAATAAACAGGCCGACCGCGCAGCCCTGATTTGTTACTTCGTTGAACGTGCTTGCATTGCTCGCACCGCTGCCAAAAACATCGTTCAAATAAGTGCCGTAAGCAACTCCATTCACACCTAAGTTGGTCACGTGATTCGCGTTGAACGCACCGCCGCCAAAAAAGCCTATGCCGTAAACACCTGCAGTTATGGTAGTGCCTGACCTTAAGGCAGTTGTCCATGACGCCACGCAACCACCCGGACAGCCAGTGACTGTGATTACGCGCTGATCACCGTTGGAGAAAATGACCGGGTACTTTGTATTGATGAGCCCGAGCGTATTGGTCGTTGATATTGATGTAGCAGAAGTTTGCCCATCCACGCCGCCGCCACCGCTGGCGCCAGCCAGAGTGAGCGTGCCGCCATCAATAGATCCCTGATTATTGAGACTAGTGAACGAATTATCGAACGAATAATCTATGTAAAATGCGCCCCATCCCCAATTGGGCTGTGCGTAAGCGGCATCGTTGGTCTGATCCCACGCGCAACTGATGTTATCGAACACCAGTAGCGTTGCATGGTTGACCTTCAAACAATAAGTCGCACTGCCAAGGATACGAAAATTCCGCAGGGTTACGTCCAGAATCCTGCTCGTTCCGCCATTACCTACCTGAACCACCCCTCCAACTACACTTGAGCCCAATAACCCTGTGGTCGCGCCGTTGGCGCCTTCAACATCAGCCCCCGTGGGAATCTGAATCGGCACCGTGACCTTGTAGATATATCCAGCAGGAAAGTAACAGGCCCCGGTAGTCACACACGCTTGAACAGCGGAACTATCATCAGCGGTATGATTGCCGACTGCACCCTCTTTGAGTGGTGTGTCGTAGCCGAGGACGCCGACGGAAGCAGGAACTTGGCCCGCGGCAAGATCCGCTGGCGCTATCGACCCAGCAGCGCCCGTGAACATGCCGGTGTAGTTGAAGTTGGTGAAGGCACCGGCAGCAGGTGTCGTGCCGCCGATCGCAGGAGGTGTCGCAGCATTGGCCGTTGCAAACGTGCCGAGCCCAGAGATATCAGTGGCCGCCGGCTGCGACAGCGCTGGCACGCCTGAGGTGTTGATCGAGTTGATCCACTGATGAGAGACCGGCGCCACTGATTCGATACCGCCGAGAGTAGAGGCGGATGGATTCCCCAAGACCGCTACCGCGCTGCCCGGTCCCGTCGCGATTACGCCGCCAGTGAGCGCGGTTATTCCTGAGCCTGCGCCGCAAGCAGCGTTCACCCACTGCATCGTCGTGCCGTTAAATACCAGGCACTGACCATTGGCAGGAGCTACGACATTGGTCGGCAGCGTCCCGGTAGCCGGCCCCGTCACATCAGCGATGGCCGCCGAGGCGATGAGCGAGAGCAGGAGCGTCAGCAGCTTTTTCATCGGACGGACACCTGCGCCACTTGGGCAAAGACCCCGGCCGATGGAACCGCGCCGCTCACGGCAGCTCTGATCCGGCATGGCGGCAGATAAAAGATGCCCAGGTTATTTGCCACGAACGTGGTGTTTCCGCCCGCGTTCATCCAGGTCACATCGTCCGGGCCGAGGACCTGCAGAGCGACACCCGCACCGTTCCAGCCCGCACAGCAGGCAATGAACATACCCATACCGCCGATCCAGTTGCGCACGTTTCCGGTGGCAGTCTCGTTATTCAGTAAAGGGTCGCCGTCAGCCATGTGAACTCCAGCTTATGAGTAGAGACGTGCCGTCGCGCACAAAATAGCGCGCCTGCGAAAATCCACAAGGGGTGGCTTTCAGGTGGCATTGCCGCTGATCGTGAGTTCGTCCTGGTGACTGGCGAGCGCCGCGGAAAGCAGCGTACCTGTGCCAAAGGCGCTCATATCGAAGCGCAGCGCGTCGAACATCCCGTAGAAGATGATGATCTGCGAGCCTCCAGTCATAGCGATTGCGTCCAGCCGCGAGTCGAATTTCGCTGGTGAAAGTTGGCTCCCGAATCCGATGCCACGCACCTGTACCACCCCTGCGGCGGCTGGATCTGGAGTGCAGGTAATCGTGAGCTGGTGACGAGCGCACACGTTCAGCGCCTTCAGACTCACGTCCACCTCTGTGAGGAAGTGGGGATCGATGTTCGTAAAGAGCGCGAGCGTCAGAACTTTCGGATCGGTGATCACGAGTTGCTGCCTCTATCGAGACGACGAAGTGATTCATGAAGCGTTAAACCCTGGATTGTGTGCGGATTCTCGTTCGTAGATTGGTGCTGAATCACAAAACCAGCGTTGCTCCCTGAGCCCTCGAGCTTAAAGGTCGGTTTGGCGATTGTGGCGTTGCTCCAACTGAAATTCGCCCAGATGCCAGGATTTTGCGCAACGCCAACACTCGCCAGCGTGCGCGAAGCATCCGAACCGATATTTGCGCTGCCGTAACTATAATCGGGCGCGAAGGCGAGTGTGCATGTGCCACTGGCCAAAAGGTCCAACTGAGCCCGGCGATAGCGCTTTTGACGGCTCGGGGACTTAGAAAAGTGAAAGGCCGTGTGCAAGAAGGCGTTGAGCGAGGCTCCATCGATCTGAATGCCGGAGTCCATGCGATACACCATGCCGTTGGCGCCCCCGAGCATAATCTGCTCGTTGCCGTTAATATCGCGTCCGCTCCAGGCGCAGGACATCGGCTGTGTCAGGTCGCAGATCGTGATGCCGGTGATCTTCAGATCCTTAAACCCGATGCTGATGAAGCGCCCGTCGTTCATGAACAGCCGGTAGAGGCTACGATTCTTCGATACGCACGAGCACACCGCATTGGCCAGGATCTGCTGAATAAGCGACTGGATCTTCTGCGAGAAGGTCGATAGCGCAAAGTTGCCGAGTTGCTGGATCGACTGCAGCGTGGAGAAGCCACGCGCATTGAGGAGGATGCCCTGGCCCATGCGCTGGACGCTGAAAGGGGCCGCACCTGACTCCACCGCGAAGGGCCCCAAGATCCAGTTGGGCCCGTCGCCAGTGATCGTGAAGATCTCCTCCCGCGTGAACACGAATAGCGTCGCGGTGGAATAGAAAGCCGACTGCGAGGGCGACATCTCGCCCAAGAGGCCAGTGATCTCGTAGCCGATGCCAAGTTCCGCGGCGCCCTGCAAGGCGCTGAACACCACTGGATCATTGATGCCAGAGGGCTGAAGGCTGCCGCTGCGAAAAGCGAGCCAGAGGCGGCCGCGGTGCGCCTCGAGATAAATCGGCGCATCGACCGCCATACCTGAATAGATCGGACAGTAACAGGAGACGAAGCCGGGTCCGGCGATGAATTCAAAAGCGTTATTCACCCCATCGCAGCCATAGACTTTGACCGTTCCGCTGGAACCGTAGAAATTCTGGATGACGAAATCAAAGCTACCACGAGGCAAAAGCACCGGCGTGTACTGCGCGCCAGCCACTTGCGCAACCACCCCAAGAAGCTGGGTAAAGTTGTTCAAAATCTCGGTCGGACTGAATGGGCCAGACGTAACCGGACCAAGAACCAAATAGCCTTGCGCGGTTCCAGAGGACCATGATCCGCTCTGCAACACGATGCGCAGCACCTGGGCGCCAGCGCCGGTCGTCTGTCCCAAGATGCGGTCGAATAAATTTATGTGGCTCCCTGCAGTAAATTTTAGGATCGTGTTAAGCGTGATTGCCTGCCAGCCGCTGATGCTTTGGACGTACATCACCTCCGCGGTGCCACCGATGTTGTCGCGAAAGGCATAGGTCAGACCGTTCAGGATGAATACGCCACGCACCGGCCCCGAACCAGGCACCGCCTGAATGAGCGCGCGCTGCGCCTCTCGTGCAGCTACCGTGGACTCTTGCGAAGGCGGCGTTTGCCCATCGAAGCGCTCATAGCCCTGCAGGCGCTGATAGCCGCCGAGCGTGCGTGGCTCGTAGTTCAAGCCATCGATCAGCTCACCAGGGGCGATCTGCAGCGGCGTGTCGACAATGTTGAGGCCACCGGCGAGCGGGAAATAATCGCCGTCCTGAACCCCGCTTCGATTGAGGCGGCCTACCGAACGACGTGCCTCTTGGATATCCACGCGGGTGTCACTGCAAGAAGCGCGCGATGTGATCGCCGCGGGACCGGCGCTCGCGATCGGTGGAACTGCGACGCAGGCCGAAGCGCTCGAGCTGATCGGCCTGCAGCTTATCGATGACATCGATGAGCTCCGCCTCCATACCCGCGATCACCTCGGGTGCGTCCTCGCGATTGGCGTACATCACCGACGCGCGGCACACGATGCCGCGGTGATACTCGGCGGGCATGAGCGGCGTGTCGGTCAAGGCGGCGAGCGGCACCGGGCGCTGCCAGAACTCGCCCAGGAAGTCGTAGGGGATATCGAAGGCGGAGGCGAAATAGAGCGTGTTGTCGGGCTGTATCGTGACGGCCACCGGCGGGCCTGGCTGCGAATTGTCAGGGTCCCACTGCTGCAGCATCTCCTCGCGCGTATACCACTCGAGCTCGGACCACACCGCCCCTGGTGTACCGTTGGGCCGCCAGCGAAAAAACTGTGGATTCCATTGACGCACCAAGATGCCATTCGGTGGCGCTGGCAGAGTCTGCTGACCTGCTGCAACACCATTAGGGAAAGCCGCCAGCGTGGAATACTTATTCCAGAGGTACTTCCAGTCCTCCCACATATTGTCGATCGACAATGCGGCGTCGCGAATCCAGCGCCCGACGTTGACGATCTCGCCCGGGGATGAGCCGGTGCTGGTCGTCATGGGATTGGTGTTGGTCAGTGTTGGCCGACCGGACAGGCCAAGCTCGTTAACGATTTCCTGGCACAGCTGCAGGTAGTTCACAGACCATCGTTGGCCGTGTTCTTCACCAGCCAAGCCGCCATCTTCTTGTGCGAGTCCTCGCCATAGAGCATCGGCCCGTTGGCCGCCTGGACGAGCTTGACCAGTTCATCGTGCGGAAGGAACAGCAATTCCTCGGCGCGCGGATCAAGGAGCGCTGCGGCCACTTCCTCGTCGCTCAGATTGAACGTCAGGGCGTCGACCGGCGCCTCGACCACGGGCTTGGCCACCTTGCGGGGCTGCCCATCCGCGCTGTGATAGCTGCCATCGGGGCGAAAATAGTGTCCGTTCTGCAGGAATGCCGGCAGTTCGGAAGGGTCCTTTCCAGCCAGGTCTCCGTGCGCAACCACGCCGTGCGGCTTGGTCTTATCGAAAGCGGGTGTAGCAGCCATGGTATTCCCCTTTGCGCTAAATCTTGAAGCCGGTGATGTCCTTGGTGAATGGCACGCCACCCTCAAGGTCCTTGGGCGTGTCCTTCGGCGTCTGGCTGTCGGCGTGTGTCTCGTTCTCTGCCAAGTCATCCATCGTGTCAGAGTCGTTGATCGAGAGCGTTTGAAAATAGCCAGGTAGGTAAATGTTCTCCGGGTTTGGCGATTGCGGCACACGTACGCGCAGCACAATGCCGCCGTTGCTCTCCCGATCCACGTTTGGACCGTCGAATAGGCCCGGCGGCCCGCCGAGCGTTTTCATGCCGTACTGCTTGGCCACGACGCGCGATCAGCCGTTCTTGATCGTGTGGCGCTCGCCGGCCCCGAAAGTATCCGTGACGGTGCCGTCGACCGTCTCCTCGGGCACCGGCTCTCGCCAGGGCGGCGTGCCCATCGGCTCGATCGGCTTGCCGAGTTGCTCGAGGGCCGTCTCCCCGTCGAAGCCTTCCTTCCTCCAGCAGCCCGATTCAATGCCCGCGCCCTCGCCGGCATCGCGCCCCGCGGCACCAGGCGCACGCCCCTTACGGCGCGGCTCGGCCGGCAGCGTTGCATTGAGCGAGGCGGCGCTGGGTCCCATCTTGTCATCACTACGTGCAGACATCGTTGCGGTACTCCGTGAAAACTTTGGCTTGGTAGTCGGTGGCTTTTACCACCAATCCATCGCGACATCGAGATATCCGGTACCGGCCGGCGTGCCTCCGGTGGGCGCGACGACTTGAACCTGGATCGCCGTGACCCCGTCGCGATCAAAATTGATATCGCTGAAGATCGCAGGACCATTGACTGCGGCGTAGGCCGCAGTCGCAGCGCAGTTGAGCTGCGCGTACTTCGCGGGCGTGGCGACAGTGCCGATGTTGACCAGCGCACCAGTGGTCACGTTCGTGAACAGCACGGTTGAACGCACATGAATATCGCTCACGCGGCCAGCCGTGGCCTTACCAGGGGCGTTGATCGCGTTGACGAACGTGGTCGTGAAAACGATCGCACCGAAGCTATAAGTGATCCTGGTCGGGTTTGAATAACTTGCCATCGTCAAAGTCTCCTTACGGGGTTGGCCCCATTACCGCTAGGGCTGGCTGGCGTCCCGAAGTTAAATGAAAAATGCTCTTAGGTCGTGCTCCACCAGGACAGAACGCGAAGATTCGCGAGATTGCCCGACGAGGAATGCACAAGGCCGAACCCTCCGAGGTAGTACCAGGCGACTGCGCGATCGCGGCCGAAGTCCACCGGGATCTTGCCGCGGATTTCCTCGGGGATGACCACGGCCTCGGCGACCGTGTCCTCGCCGAAGAAGTGAACCCAGTCGGACGCGCCGCCCGTCCAGGCTACCGGGTTACGGAACGTCCAGTTGACCGCATTCTCGGCGCCGCCCTTGGCGATATTGGTCTGCTCGATGAACCGGAAGCCCTCGTACCGGCCTATTTCTCCGTTTAAAATCAAACGGAAACCCTCGCCCACGTACTGGATGATCGACTCCAGATCGTTCTTGACCTGCCGGAAAGTAGTCGGCCACGCGATCGCGATGTAGTCGTTGCCGACATACGCCGGGATGTTGCGCTCCTTCATCACATCGCCGATGGCCTTGACGTGCGCGTGGTTGAGCGCCAGCGCATTGGCGATGCCGATCGAGCCCGACTGCACCACCGTGATCGAAGTCGCGGAGTTGCCGCCGGTGGGAGCTGCTTTGAGCGAGCTTGCGCGAAACTGCGCATTGGCCGCGCCGTCGAAGGTCTTGGTAGCATCGTTCTTGAGCGCCTTGTCGATGATCTCAGCAACCGGCTGCTTGGAGAGGTTATCGAGCTTACCGGTGTAGGGCACCGAGTTGCCGTACTCAGTGACCGTGAGCGACTGCTGCACGATCGTAAAGCCCGTGGTGGGCATCGGCGAGGACTCGAGGAGCTGGCCGCCGCCGGTCTGGACGTCGGTGTAGACGTTCCAGTTGAACTGCTGGCCTTTGCCAAGGCCCTTGTCGGTAGCGTCCTTGGCGTCACAGAACTGCCGAAAGCGTACCGCGGGCTGCACCGAGTTGCGCATGAGCATGCTCAACTCGTCCGAATACATGTAACCGCCGTCTGCGGCAACTCCCCAAACTTGACCTGGCATCTGACCGTCTCCTCGAGCGAGGGGCGGTCAGATCGGTTTCACGCCGTAGACTGGCCGCGCGCCACGCGCATTTGTTTCACAATGTCGGACCTGGAAGGGGGCGGCGGGGCACCGGGATTAGGCTGCACGGATCGAGTCGTGGAAGAAGGGGGCACTCCGGGGACTCGAGCGGCCAGCATGCGGCGAGCGGCGAGCTCGTCCACGTTACTGGGCGCGGGTTGAGGCGGGGGCTGCGGATTTGGCTGCGGGGCTGGCATCGACAATGCCATCGGGATGAACTCGCGCCCTATCTTGGCCGCGATGATCTCCAGACTGACCCGACCATTGATGTTGACCGGGTTCGCCATCTCCTGCTGCATGCGAGCCATCGCGTGTCCCATGACCTGCGGGTGGTAGGCGACTTCAGGGAACGCGGTGTTGAACACATCGTTCGCGCGCTGGATATCGTTTGCATCCCACGGGCTTAAGGGCTGTACAGCGCTCGCTGCTGGTGCGCTCGGTGCTGCCGCTGCCGGCGCCGCCGCTCGCATCCTTGCCTCAAACCTTTCCGTGACTGCCTGATCGAAGGCTGTTGCCGCTCCATCAACGTCACTGTCTAACAGCGCATCGAGCGCTTTCTTCATGGCACCGTGAGTGGGCTGAGCGCCCGTGGGTAGCGTCCCACTCGTCGGAGCCGGGGCCACGCCCGTGGGGGTAGCGGCCAGTAACCGTTCAATCTCTGCAGCTCTCTGATCGAGCGCCTGGCGTTCCAGGAGAATCTGTCGCTCGGCCGTTGCGGCGCGCTCGAGCCTGAAGTCCGCAGCGCCCAGCTTCTGAGCCGCCGCCATGCCCTGGCGCCACACTTCGGCCGCGGAAACTGCCATCTCACGACCGTCGACGACGAGAGTAACCATCTCGGGCTCATTTGCAAGGGGTGGGCTCGCAGCGGCTGGCGCGCGCGCGGCAGCGGCCGGCTGCGGCGCCTGCGGCTGCGGGGCGCCTTCCAGATTCATCGGCCGCCCTTCTGTTTCGGCGAGCATCGCACGCACGCCGGTCTGCATTGAGGCTTCGGAGTCATCCTGGTTCTGATTACGCGCGGCTGCGAATTTCTCGGCAATCGCGGCGCGCTGCTGATCCCCGCGCGAGGGCTGCGGAGGCGCTTGCGGCTCTGCGGGTGCGCCGGCGTGCGGTGCATCGGGACGCGCCGGCGCGGCATCAGGCAGCACGCTGTTGCCGGAGGCTTCCGCTTCGAGCACGGCGCGGCGTTGTTCAACGGTCATCTGTACTGGCTCGGGTGCGTTCATAGATCGGTCTCCGGCTGGGATTCATCGTTGCCTTGCGGCTCGGGACTCTCGAGGAGGCGTAGCTTACGCTCGGCGTTGCGTCCGTTCACCATCGTGTTCTTGATGCTGTTGAGCATGCGGTGCCGAATCCTGATCTCGGCGATGGCGGTCTCCATCTGCTGCGGCGTGCTGTTCGTGTCCAGGATGACGAGCAAGCACTCACGCGCTGCTTCCAGCGCCTCGCCGATCAGAATCTTGCCCGGGCGCGTCGCCGCGAAGGAGGTCATCTCGATACCAGCGGTGATCGGCTCGACGAGGGTGTCGACCAGACCAGGGGATGCGCGCAGCTCGCGCTCGAGCCGCTCGTATTCCGTCAGGTCCTCTTGCGGCTCCCCGTCTGCCAAGCGTCAACCTTCCATGAAAGGGATTTGACCGTAATCCCCGCGCGCGAGCGTACCGGCTTTATCCCCGCCCTGCACGCGCAGCGCTGGCGGACCATTGGCACCAGGAAGTTGGCGCGGAGGCGCCTTGCCGTGAATCGCCTCGTGCATCTTCAACGCGAAATCGCGCTCGTCCTGGTCGATCGAATGCGCGAGCGCGGTGCGCTCGAGTTGCAGCTCCTCGGTGTGCAGATTTTGATCGGCGCTGGCCAGCTGCCGGTCGATCGACTCCAGATAGGCCTTGTCGGTGACGATCTTGTTCGCCATCTCGGCGATGCCCCAGGCGACCTGGCCATTGATGTAGGCGACGCGCTCAGCCGCGGTGGCGCGAATGGTGGCCACGTCCTTCAACGTCTGATCGTGATACATCTTGCCCTGCAGCTGCACCGTGAGCTGCTGCACCTGCTGGCGCAGCGAGAGAACTTCGGGGTCCACCTTGGACGGATTGGGGAAGAAGCGCTCCCCGTCATCAAAGCCCACGGCGCCAAAGATTTCCTTCTGCACCTCGCCTTGAGCAGCCTGTTGGCCGGCATTCGGGAATAGCTTGATGAACGTGCCCAGCGCGAGCGCCAAGCGGCCGATGCGCTTCTCAGGCGTCGTCGCATTGAAGCCGACGTTGATGCGCACGCGCGTGCGAGCCTTCAAGGCATCGAGCACGTTCTGCACCGTGACGCCGGCGCCCCCGGCGACGTCCCCAAGGATCTCCTCGTCGGACTCGTAAGTGGCGATCATGTCATGCACTTGCTGCAGCACGGGCTCGGCCCAGGTTTTGACAAATACACGCATCTCGAGCTCGCGGATCTGACCCGACTGACCCTCGAGCAAGTTCATACCGCCCAGCGTCTGATCCTGGTTGAGCGCTTTGTTCGAGGCCGCGGTCGCCTGGGTCATGCCGCCACTGACATCGTCCATATCGACCTGCAGGCGATCGAGCTGCAGGAAGCTGGTTTGCGGCGGCTCGTGCATGCGCAGCTCGCCCACGTCCTCGCCGATCTTATCCACAGCGATCACGCTCTGCGGTACGCCGGCCTTAAGTGTGGCCACATCCACCGTCGAGTTGCGGCGCACCTGCCAGCGGCCGAACGTGGACATTTTCACCGCGTCCTGGGTGAGGTTCGAGATATCGTTGATCTCCTCCTGCAACGTCTCGATCAGCTGCGTCGGGGCGGACGGGTAAACCTTGTGCGTCTCGAGCACCATCATGCCGACGACAAAGGGGCGATCACCGTCCTTCAGGTGCGGATAGACATCGACGAGGAGCTGCGGGCTTCGCAGCATGACGATGTCCGAAAGCGTCTCCCAATACCAGTCGCGCCCATCGATGCGATGGATGTGCTTGCGCACCGACACGGTCTGCGCATCCGCGATGCCTTTTTTCTCCGAATACTTGTCGATGCGTGCGCCCTCGCGCGCAGCTCTGATCGAATCGTAGTCGTCGCTTGCGATCGCCCACCAGTAGGTGTCATCGAAATGGCTCGGGTCTATGGCATCCGCAATACCATGCTCGACCATGATCTTGACGTCGCCGACATAGGTCGGGCACTCAAAAATCAGGAAGGGGCTGGATCTTGCGGGATTCCTCCAGTCGCACGCGGCATCGAAGCGAAAGCGCTCCACCGGCACCAGATCCACCACGGGGCGGTTCTCGACGATGATCTGGTTGACGTCCTTACGAATATCAAAGCTGGTGGTCGTATCCTGGTGATCGAGCCGGTAGATATTGAAACGCTCGTCCTGCACCTCGACGTATTTCCAGTATTGGTGCGAGATGACGATGCCGGCGACGAAGCAGTCCTGGGCGGCGCCCAGACACGTGAGGAACCACCAAGTGTCGTCCTGCTCGAGGCGGTACTGGATGAGCTTCTGCTTGATCTTCGCTCGCGCGACGTCCTGCGGATTGTTTTGATTCCATGGGGTAACACTGATCAGGTCGGACGTGGCGAAAAGAGCTACCGCGACGGCCGCTTCGATGCGCCGGCCCAATGCGCGCGTCTTGGGCCGAAAGGTACGCGAGCGGGCCCTGAATGACTCATGGCGGTACTTGGAGCCTTCCGGGTGCAGCGAGCGAAAGTTGGAAATGTTCTTCCTGATCTGGGTACGCACGCTCGCGTTGAACCAGTAGGTGCTCTGCTGCCAGGCGGTGCGCGCCCTGGTGATCCACTCGTCCTCGCTTTTCTCCGGCGCCGGCGTCTCGGTGGCAGGACCGCCGGCGAGGATGCCGCCCATGTTGTTGCCGAGTACGGGCGGCTGAGAATTCATGCCGCTCACAATTACATACGTCCCGCGGCTTTAAGTGCCGTGCCGATGCTCTCGTTGACCGCGACACGCGCGTGTCCTGTTCGCATTGCGGCGCGCAAATGCTCGGTGCGCATCACGCGGCGCATGCCAGGCGGCAAATCCGACACGTCGGGAATGAACTGGCCGAGCACCATCTCGCGCCGACGCCATTCCTGATAACTGTAGGGCCCACGCCTGAAACCAAAACGCTCGAGGATCTCCCCGCCCGCGCGCACGACGCACAAAAAATCCTCATCCTCCTGCACCGTGGGGATGTGGAGCGTATAGGCCAGGCGGGCGCTGATGCGAAGCGAGAAGATATCGATGATGCCGCCGTGCTCATCGGGCCGCAGTTGCCACAGCCAGCGCGGGTAGTGCCGCTCAAGCGTATCGCCCGCGCCCTTGACCAGATTGATCAGGTTCGCGCTCGCAGCCATCGATTCGATGTTGGCGATGTGACCCGGCACGCGCTTGAAGTCCCCGTGCCGATCGATGATGACCGTGTCGGTCATACCTGCTCCAGAAAGATCCGCTGCACCAGACCACCGCCAAACTGATAAACGGGATACCACTGTACGCGCTGATAGTCCGAGCCCTCGGCCATCTGGATCGCCTGCTGCCAGGTAATGGAGCGCCCGCGCACGCGTGGAGCGGGGATTATCCGTTGCGGCGGAAATTCAAAATCCACCGAACCGGCGAGCTCCGAAGGCTGTGCGCGCAACACGCCTGCAAAGTTATAGACAGTGCTCGGGCGAACATCGACGGTGATCGAACTGTCGGCAGTGATCGAACTCGAATCTGCAGGCCATCTGGCCATTTCGTCTCATCTCCCCTTTAGTTGACGAGGTTCGGCAATTGGCCGCGCGTGATCGTATTCTGCATGTAGCTCAACGCCGACAGCTGGCAGTCAAGGCAATAATTCTGATTCCAGATCATGGCGCCCACGAGATTCGATATTCCCGACCCGGACTGTATAGCTTGACTATAAATGTTGTTGTTGTAGGTGAATGTCGACACGCTGCCTGGGCTAGAGCTCTTGACACCGACCTCGCCGAGCAATACCGGAATGCCAAGGGTTTGCGCGTAGGTGAATCCGGCCGAGCCGTTCGATAGTGTGCTGTTCACACCGGCCTGCGTTGTCCCACCGTAATAGTCGCCGGAGATCACGTCACGATAGCTCGACCCTGGATCGTTCTGGCTGTAGGCGCCAGAAAAGTTATTGAAGTTGTACGCAATGACGAGGTTCGTCACGCCAAGCGAGCGTATGTAGGTGATCGTCTGCCTGAACAGGGCGACGACATTCGCGTTCGTTGCTGAGCCGGTGCCCCCTGTGCCCAGGCCGCAGCTGCCCCACCATTGGAAATTGGACTGACACAGATTGGACTCGTGCATCGTCCTGAACAGAACCTTCTTGTTCGGCGAGGAGGACTGGATGCTGAGCAGGTTCTGCGCCACTGCCCAAATACCGCCGCAGGGACTCCCGGATGTGCAGCCGTAGCCGTACATGTAGGTGTTATAGGCCGCGCTCCCCGGCGTAACGACTGAATTCGATGATAGGAACTCGGTGTGATTGCCGTTCCAGCTGCAGGCCGGTTGCTGGGTCGGGCTGGGCTGGTCCGACGAGATAGCGACGATGCCGCCGGCGGCCAGGTAGCCGTTGACCGCGGCCAGAAATTGAGCCGTGGTAGGACCGGCGCCGCAGGCACCAATGCCGGTTGGCATCTGTATGGCAAGGATAGCCGGCGCGAGGCCAGTGTCTCCCGAACTGTGATCGTTGATCGTGACATTGGCGGCCGTGGCGCCGCTTGCCGGCAGGAACTGGTCGAACCAGCAACCATAAGTGCCACCGCAGGTCGGTGCGAAATGATCCGCCCATTGACCGGAAAGGATCGTGCCAGATCCGCGCAGGCTATTGAGATAGGCCAAAAGCGTCGTGCCACCGCTACTGCTGCTCGATGAGCTACTTCCGCTTGACGAACTACTCCCGCTTGAACTGCTACTACCGCTCGATGAACTACTGCTGCTCGACGAACTACTGCTACTTCCACCGCTGCTGCCACCAGCAGGGCCGCAGGAGCCGTCGTAAAGCAGAACCGGATTTAGGGCCGAGCAGCCCTGCCACAAAACGGTGACATCGAAATATTGCGCAGGGCCGAAGGGCAGCAGGCCGTTGCCTTCCATTAACCCAGTTAGATTACCAGTCGCACCGTTGCCGCCGTAGGCCGGCATCACGGGGCTGCCGTTCCAGGTGTACGCGCTGCCGATGACACCCCCGGTCTGCGCGACCGCTTGGTTCAAGGCGGCCTGGACGGCCAGGATATTCGCATTGTCTTTGCCGAAGGCGAGCCAGGAGTCGTCCCCGCTCGTACCGGTGCCAACGTTCGAAGTCGTGACGCACGGCAAGCTCGTGGACGTATTGCACATCACGAGCTGGGGCGTAAAGGCAATCTGCCCGTAGGCGAGGTTGAGGCCGACGACTAGCGAGAACAGCAGAGCGGGCAACCAACGTAGACTTTTCATAAAGGAGCGTTATAGACCAGCTCGGTGCACGTGCCGGTCTGGGTACTGATAATCGGCCCAAAGGGCGAGCCCAGATCCCCAGAAGGCCCGCAGCTGCCGCGAAATACCCAGGCTCCGTTGCAATCCTGGACTTCGAAGCGCGCCGGATCCCTCCCCGCTACTGGCGCCAGATCGTTCTGCGGGGCGTTAGCGATGATTGTTCCATTGACCGCGGCGCCGAATGAGGGGTTTTGCAACTGATACGTCGAGATCACGTTGTTGCCGGCATCGAAGATCACGAGCCGACCGTTGGGGTTCACGCTACCGGCATCCACCGACTGGGCTACGAGATTCGCGATGGCATTGCGCAGTGAAACCGTGTGGGTGAGTGCCATATCGAGCGAAGGGTAACGCAGCCGTTCTGCGGCGCAAGATGGTGTCCTTTTTAGACCGCATCCCTGATCGGCAGCCTGGGCGGCTCGGGCACGTTCGGCGGCGGTCTCGGCAACCACTGGCCGTTGACGAATAGCAGCATTTTAAGGCTGCGGGCCTCCCCATCTCTGACCAGCGTGTCGACTTCCGCGTAGCTCGCCCCGCAGCCGCGGCACTGAGCCTTCATGTTCTTGGGGTATTGACCGCGTTCGAAGCGGATCGTATCGAGCCCGGGGTTTTGTTCCTGATACCAGGGTTTGGTCAGCGTGCCGATTTGGGCCGAACACTGCGGACACTGCACGAGCGCGCCAGGCAGCGCGATGAGATTGGCAATCCTGATCGCGCTCATGGCTCCATGTACTTGGCTTTGACCAACTCCAGCAGTCCGATGATCTGTAGGCCGTCACCAGCGGACGCGGCTCGAAATCCAACTGTCTTCTTGCCGTTGGGCATGCGGTGACCGTAGCAAAGAATCAAAAGCTCGACATCGATCTCCTTGGCATCGATCGCTCTGAGCAGTTGAATCAAGGCGTCGCGCGGCTTCCAGGCATCGCCATCCTCAAGCTTGTCCGCACGCGCTTCTCCCAGTGATCGCGGGTGGCCGGCGAAGCTCTCGTCAGCCATTGGCCACTCCTAAGTCGTCTGCGGTCGCAACGCGCGCCTCCTTGTGCAACGTGGAGGGCAACGGCGCGTCCTTCATGTTCATCGGAGGCGCCAGTGATTCGACCACCACCCCGGGCGCTGACTGCCGGCGGTGCAACTCAATCTCCCCGCGCTGGCCTGCCTCGTCGGGAGCAGCGCCGTGGCGTACCACCTGGTTCGGGAACGTCTTGACGCCCTCGAGCCGATCGATGCGGCCGGAGAGCGAACTCGTGTGCATGGTCACATTCTGCCGAATCTCGTCGGCCTTTTGCTCGGCAAGATCGATCAGGCTCTCACGCGCATCCATGAGCGCGACTGCAACCTGGCGTCTAATCTCGTCCTCGACGTAGGCGGTCACAGCCTTTGACATGCGCACCGATGGCGCGGGCTTGCGGAAGATCGCTAGGGCTTTGGACTTGATGGACTGACGCCTGAGCTTTGTCTTTGCCATTTCGATCATCCTCCCTAAAAGTTTCACGTGGAACCTTTCGCGCTCGGTAGGCGCACCAGTTTACCCTGCGCGATCGCGGCCTGCTCGAGCTCGAGGCGCCTATCGCGCGCCTGGCTGATGCGGCGCTGCAACTCGTGGTTGAAGTCGCTGTCGGAGGTGCCGCTTGCGTGAATCGCGGTCAGGAGCGCCAGCTGCGTGCGCTGGGCATCCAGGCGGTCATAGCCCTCGATACCGATCACCTCACCGTCCTTGAAGCGGATTTTCCTCACCAGCATGCGCTCGGCATGCGTCAATTCCGAGAGCGGTCGTAAAAGTACGCGGGTGCGGAAGGTTTTGCCATCCTCGGAGAACTCGCGGCGTTCGTAAAGGAGCCTCGTGATGTCCCCATAGATCAGCAGGCGATTGAGCGCGAGCATCTCGGCCAGATCGTTTCGCGTGAACTCCTTGGCCTCGGTGATCGCATCTTCCAGGATCTGGCGCACGAAGCGCTGCACGGTCTCATTCTGCGACCACGCGGATGCCCACTTGTAGGCGCTGCCCGTGCGAGCGTTCGGGATGTTCTTGAACTCGGCATACGCCTTGCTCGGGCTGAAGTTGTGGCTCACGAGGAGCTGCGCGAACTTCATGGCCTTAAGCTTTCCGATCACGAAGCGCGTCGTTTTGGGCTTATGCTCTGGCAGGATCGTGCGCGCGACGCCCGCCTTGGCGAAGATTTCGTCGAGGGTTTGTTTAGTGCTCATTGCTGGCGAAGCCATACATCGAGTACCCAGGCCATGTAGGCGCATTCCGGGGAACTACCCTTGCCGACGTAGCATTGCCGATCACCTAGAACAGTGCAGAACCAGCAGCGGTGTCGGTGCCAGATGCGAGGCTTAGATTGCTTGGTGCTCACTGGCGCTTGGCGTGCAATGAGCCGGGCGGATCGCGCATCTTGACACGCATAAGCAGCACAGGCTCGTCACTTCTCACGTCCCACGTTTCCCGGTAAAGCTGGCCGCTACGATCGCGGACGTCTACCGTCTTGGCGACAATCTCGTGACCGTGCTCGTCCTTTTGCGCTTTCATGCGGCCTTCGGCGGACAAAGGCCGTTTTCAATGATCCATTTCATGAACGCGGCTTTAGGCGTCGAGGACACGCCGACTTTGTCGCAAATGTCAGAAGCGATGGCACAGTGCCACCAACCGTCACGCTTCCAAATGTGCGGTTTCCACTGCCAGCGCGTCATGCTGGCGCTCCCGCGAACACTGGCGGTCGATAGAACTTCGCGAGCCTTCCAAGCACGGCAATCGGGCGCATGCTGTGGATGGCGTATAGCCACACGTCCGCTCCTTCCGCGGCCCAGCGCTGGCGAATGTAGGTCTCTTTACCGACCGTCATTCCAGCCGGCCGGCGTTCAATTGGCGACGCCGCTACCTGTTGCAGGGTGGGGAAATTCCATTCAGATACTGGTTCAGGCATTGCCGCTTCCGGGTTGATCGCCCGCACCGGAATCCACTCGCCGTCATGGCTGCCACCGACAAATAGGTACGGGCCCATGATTACTCTGTCTGCACCCAGTCCAGCTTCCCGATAACTGCGCCATCTGTTGGGCAGTGCACAATCCCTGCGCCGCGTATCGCCAGGTCATGCTGTCCGCACTGGCATGCTACCTGGACGCGATCTCCCGTGATTTCGTATCGCTCGGCGTCAAAGTAACGCGAGAGCATCGAGTCCTCGCCGCTGGCTTTCACGTCCATGACTAGCCTGCGGTTTGACACGTCAACCCACCAGGTAGCGGTACGCGTAGAGATCGCGGTGCATGATCGCCAGCTCGCGCTCGCGAACCCCCTGCGCGGCGAGCATTGCGATCGCAATCGCAAACCCCGCATCGTTCGATGCGCCCTTGCCGATCGTTGTCGGGGCCATCATCTGGCGCTCGCGTTTGGCCACGTGGATCGCGCACACGAACATCGGCTCACCCTCAAGGCCCTGGCGCGCCGTGCGCTGCATTGACCACACCACGATCTCATCGTCCGATACTCCATGATTGAGCATGCTCACGAGCTGGTCGAGCCACTCCATGAGCGCGAACTCGGTGCCTTTGACCGGCGGCATCTTCTCGATGGCAGTCGGCGGACCCAACGAGCCATCGTTTTGCTTCTCGGCCCACTGCTGGCCGCCATCGGCCGCACGCTCGACAATCCTCTCCCAGCCGCCGAACTGCTCGGCGAAAGCGACGTTGACGAGGGCTTCCAAGTCCTCGACCATCTCGGGAGGCACACTCTCGGGCGCGCTCGCGGCGGCCCGCTGGGCTACAGATCCGGCACCGCCGTTGACAGTTGGGTCTGGGGACGACATACCTTGACTCCGTGCGTGATCAGAAAGTCCTCGACGTCGCGATAGACAGCGCCGTGCTTGACCAGGTCCTGCTCGTAACGCAGCACCGTCCAGCCCATCATACCCGCGGCGTTGTATTTCTCCATGTCCTCGCGAATGCCCTGGCGCGTAGCGTGCCGGCCGCGAAGAATCGCTTGGCCGTTGACGCGCTGGATCACTAAGCCCTCGAACTCGACGGCGAGCTTCAGCGCCACCCACGCAAAGTCAAAGCGCCATCGCCGCCCCAGATCCAACGCGAACGCGTATTCGCGAGAAAAGCCGACCAGTCCGCGCAGCTCGAGTCCCAACTCAATTTGCTGTACGTCTGTAAGCTGACCGGCGCGTTTGCCACGCTTTCGACGCTGCAGCTTCCTGACGCCGGCAAGCTCTTTCGGAGTGAACAGACCTTGCGCGAGCGGATCATCAGCGCTGATTCGTAGCATGGCCGTGCTCGGAGCAGTAGTTAGGCACGTCTCCTGGACCTTCAGCTTTGCAGCCGCATGGATAAATGCGCTTGGTGTAGAGACCGGGAACTGATGGATCGCCTGGTTCCAACGCCATGTTGTCGGCCTCACGTACCTGAACCGCAATCCCGTGCATGTCGATCTCGCCGTTCTTGGAGTCAATCGCGTGCTCGTAGCCAGCTTGCAGCATTGCGGCCCTGATCTCGCTATAGGCTTCGATGGACAGCTCCATGACGACGTAGGTATGGGTCATTGCCGACCCGCCGGCGCCGCGACGACCCTTGCTGCTCTGGCCTTTTTGCTTGGCTTCGTCGTCTGATTGCTGTTTCGATTTCTTCACCATTGTTGCACCACGGATACAGTTTCAACGTTATTTTCGCGCTGAAATAACATCGTCCACCGGCGTACGTCATTCATGTTTGCTGGCCATTGGGGTCAATAGCTGATTCTTCCGCCCCTGACGGGGGGCAAAGCAAACCCATATTTCCTACCTGTTCGCACTGTTCGTTGTAAGGCGGAGCGACGTGTTTACCCATAGGGTGCCCGCATAACAAACATGGCCTGGCCATTGCGGCTGCGAACTTTTCTTTCGCCTCATCATTCGTACCCACTTCTCACTCCAGTCGCCTGCCTCTGACCGACGCGGATATATTCTGCAATCCAAGATTGAGGGTGTCTGATCCACTGCGCAGGACGGCGATGTTCGCATCTCAGAATAAACCCTGCGGCGCGCCACTCAGGGATACGGATGCGAATGCATCGACGCATCATAAACTCAGTCATGGCTTCGGTTCCTGTAGACTGGCAATGGCTTGAGCCATGACGGCAACGCGCGGTATTCTCGCTTATCGCCATCACGCTGTATTATATAGGACATTTTCACCTTTCCATCGCTGAACCGTCTACGCCGTTTAGGACGTATAATCAGAACTACAACACCGTCCATGCCATTATTGTCAGGTTTGTTCTTCGGCTTGACGCCTATACAATAATCACCAACTTTCACGGCACTGTCTTGATGGGCAGCCAATGGCGTGTTTTCTGTAGGCGTCGTTCCTCGCTGCCCAAAAGGCTACCCTTGACCGATGCAGCCTCATTATCACGTTTATTCTGCCTGCGCATAGCGGACGCCGAGATGTTCGCCAAATGTCCCTCTAATGCAGTATGGCCGATCATCGCGTCTAGCCGTTTCTGAGCCTGCAAATCCTCCGGAAAATTCCGGACGTAGGTGCCAAGTCGCTTTTTATGGTTGCGTTCCGTAGTCATCGGCTGAGCCGCGTAATAAGCTCGACGTCGAGCGGCTCGTGCCAAGCGCAACGCCCCGCGACTTGACCCTTGCCCGCCGTGGCGACCTTCGCGGCGAGTATCCCCTCGATGAATAGGTTGAGGCATTTCGAGCAGATCATCACCGGCTCAAGATTGCCCGTCGCAGGATTCTTCGCCATCCAGTTCATGAACGTCGGCACGTTCGGACAGTGCGCGCAGCACACCCCGCCGCACTGATCGCATCGAAAGGTGGACTCACAGCTCATTGACCACGCTGCGCCGCAATCTCGGCCTCAAGCGGGTCATTTGACCAACTCCACCGATCGCTCGGCCAGCCGCAACCGCTTCCTCTGCCGATTCGCCGCGCGCACCTCATTGCGATGTGCAGCGCTCGCGATCTTCTCGTCGCGATCCGCCACATACTTCGCCATCGCACGATCCACCATGCGCTTGGCCGCCGGCAGCATGTGATCGACCAGGAGCTTGCCATCCATGTGATCCATCTCGTGATAGATCGCGCGCGCCGTCCACTTGCCGAAGATATGCGTGTCGTGACGATTGAAGTCATCGCTGTACTGAATCTGCACACACTCGGGCCGCGATACGGGTTCCCTCACGCTTGGGAACGATAGACAGCCTTCACTCAACTCCACCGGATCAAACTGGCGAGACACGATCACCGGGTTCACGAATACCAGCGGATTGAGCATCTCATCCGGCACATGCACCACGAACACTCGTACAGGCACACCGATCTGCGGCGCGGATAGTCCGTAGCCATGAAACGCGCGCATCGTCTCCTTGAGCCACACCACCAATCGCTGTACATCATGCATGGTTTTCTGATCGTGAATCGCCACCGACTGACACGATGCACGCAGCACCTTGTCGGGATAGATGCGAATGTCCTTGATCGCGTCGGCGTCCGTCAACGCTTCGGCACCTTATGGCTGGAAGCGCGACGCATGGCCCGGCGGTTGCGTACACGTTCGGCATACATCCCAAGCGTGAAGTAGCCGACTGCCACGAGTGCCACGAAGATTATCCACGGTAACAGTGGACCCTGTATTGCACATTCGGTGATCACTTGACTGCCTTCAACTTCGGGAAATGCGCAACGTTCTTCAACAGCCCAGCACGCTCCCGGTATAACTCGATGGCAGCATGAAAACCGGCTTCGTGACCGGCAAGCCAAACATCAGCATTCGAAAGCGTGCGAGCGGTCCACATGCCGACAAGGAACGCGAGGGTCGGAACGCCAAGACTCACGGCGATGAGCGCCGCGTCGGTCATGAGGCGAGCTTGGTTGCAACGCGCCGCGCGTCTTTTGGTTCCAATTCGTCGGCGAGTTTGCATAGAAGTTCAGCGTTCTCGCGCGCCTGCGCTGGCGTGAATGTGAGCAATGTCGTGGGCATGGGAAGCGACAGCAGAATCTCGCCACCATGTGTCAGGTAACGAATCTGAAATCCAGGTGCGTCGGTCACTGATCGGGCTGCGCGTGGTCGGAGTTTCCAGAACGAACGGCTGGGATCAACTGCGGCGGATCACTGGTCCCGACGCTGACGATCGTGCGAGGATCACCGAGCATCCGACGCGCCTTGTGAACCTGCTCGCGAAATAACTCCAGCTCCGCGTCCTGCTCGGCAACACGACGGCCCAACATCGCTGATTGCGCCGTCAAAGCATCACGCTCGGCGACGGCTTTCACCAGCGCTCGGCAGCGATCCAGCGCATTGGGCCAAGGCGTATCCAGCGGCAACTTGAGCGCATCGTTGAGCCAACCCGCGGGATCGGCGATTGCACTGCCAAAGGCCTCGACGAGACTGCCCGCGCGATTGCCGCGTACAAACGACTTCCAAGCCTCGGTTAACCCAGGCGATACCAGCACGACGTGACCGTGCGAATCGGCTTCACGCCAGTAGTCGTCGTAGGAGGCTGGCGTGCCGAACATCGCCCGATCACGGCTGCGTTCCAGCTCGGCGTTAGCAGCTTGCAACTCGCGCCGCACCTTCGCGATGAGCTGCGCATTCTCGACGGCAAGTTTCTCAGCAGCATCGACGATCTGCGACGGCAATGTGCGACCCAACGGCGAGCGATCCTGGCCGACGATCTGGGCGGTCAGCGCCGCTACCCGAACGGCAGCGGCATCGTCCGATTGTGGCGGATTGGCGCTGTGCGGCGGCGGCGGTTCAAGCTGCCGCAATCTAGCGTCGAAGCGTGCGACCGTCGAGGCCAATCTGGCAACGCTGGTCGCAAGGTACTCAACCTTCGCCATCATCGCGTTGTGCGCCATTGTGACCGCGTTAATCGCTCGTGTCAGCAGGCTGATCTGTGACGGCCGCACGAGCTTGTTGCCGGCCGCTTTGGTCGGTGTTGAGCGCTTCGTGGACTTCGACTTCGTCACGCTGCTTTCCGGTTGCGCGGGTAGGGTCGGACAACGCCACGGCGCGAGAGCACTTTCGCGACCGTCGTGGCTGTCGCACCGAGCTGCTCGGCGATTTGCTTGTGCGACATGCCTCGGCGTCGCAGTAGCTCGATTTGCAGATCGCGTTGCTTGTTCGTCATCGGTCGCGTCACGCCGGTCTCCGTGGCCCGGGCGCATCATCCGCCAGTGAGACCGCGATTGTCAAATCCTGCTCGTAAACCGCCCGATACAGCTCGCGCCAGCTGCGCGTATCGCCCGTCTTACCGGGCTGCGCATCGGCGAGCTTGGCATCGAGGATCGCCGCACGAATCAGCTCGCGCCGGTCGTTCACGTCGGTCAAACCGCGAGCGAAGTCCACGCCCAGGCGCCGCTGCGCAAAGCCCTCGAACCACTCGATGCGCTCGGCTTGCAAGCGGTTCATTCGGCCGTGTTCCAGCGATCAGTCGCCAGGTCGTGCGCGTCGCGCATCGCGATGAATGCATCGCCGAGACTTGCGCCGCTGAACGCATCCTCGGGCACCAACAGATCGCCATCGTGACGCACGCCGTTGCGCCGTGTCGGATAGCGGCTCATGTCAGCGTGATTGTTCGCAACTCGAACCATCGCTGACCACGCCGCGTCCATCACGCGGTCAACGCCAACGTACCAGCGATCAACGCATCGATGCGAGACTCTGCGGTCTGCATCAGGTCGTTCCACATCGCCTGCTGCGCTTCAGGCTCGTGCGATTCACCGCTCGTCATGCCGAGTACCCACGAGTTTTTCGCTTCGACGAGACACTGTACGCGCTCGTGCATCTCGCGTGACGGCGTGCCGCAGATGCTGATCCGGTCGCGTCCGATCACGTGCCCGTAACGCCCTGCTCGCGCCGCCACATGCCGGCGAATGTAGCGCAGTAAGTGCAGATTGCCGCGAATCAGCCACGCATCTTCGCCGTCGTCGTCACGCTTCGCTGTCGCCATCGCACCGAGCGCTCGCACCGGCTTGAGCATCCGCGCAAACTCCCAACACGCATGCACGGTCGGAAACTTCTCCGGCCCACGTTCGCCCAGGCAGTGCTCAACCACGCGACCGAAGTCGATCAGCGTCATGTGCGCCAACCCGGTCCAGTACGCCGAGGTTCGAGCCTCGCCCATCGGTCGGTCATAGGCGGCACACAGCCGCGCCAGCAATGTCTCGAACTCCTCCCGGTCAGTGCTGAGCATCGCCACCCTCCTGCTGCGCCGCCGCAGCATCCGCCTCCATCTGCGCGACCGTTCGCGGCTCGACCCACGCCTTGCGATCACCCGAGCCGTTGGATTGTTCCACGGGAAACACCCCAATCCAGCCCTTCTTGCGGGTCTGATCGATCATCGCCTGTTGCGTTGCGGTATCCTTCGCGGCCAACTCAACCGCAAGCAGCAACGCCCCCTCGTCGGTCATTGGCCGCTTGCCGATGTCCACCCGGTGCTTCACGTAGTCGGCCCAGGCTTTCAGATTCAGGTTCGCCACGCTGGCCGGATCGAACGATCGACCGCTCTTTCGCGGCTTACGTGGCCGTTTCGTGTTCTTGATCTCCTTGGAGTCATGAGTCAGTGAAGAGGGAGTCAGGAGTCCGGAGTCAGAGCGATTTCCATCGTTAGGTAACGGTGCATCCATCGTTACATCACGCTGCACGAGGTAATCAACTGATTCTATAGCACTTTCCTTTGGCCGCGCAGGAAGATCAGACGCGCGTTCTGTTTTATGCGGTGACTGGTGTTTTTTGAAGTTCGCCACCTCCACGTAATGCACCCCGGAGACCACGTACCGATGGATGAAGCCTAACGATGCAATAACGGTTAGAAGTTCGTTAACATCCACATCGTAATAAGGAAACAACTCAGCCTTAATCTTGCGTGGCTCGTCCTTGAGCCTACCCTCGCGATCTGCGACACCCCACAGGCCAGCAAAAAGCAGCTGCGCATGCGGGCCTTTATCGGCCAGCTCAACGTTTTTAAAAAACCCAGGTTTGAGGCTTCGGGCTCGCATTAAAGCTGCCGGCTGACCAGATCTTCGATGTAGTAGGCCACCGATTCAAAGTAGAGCCAATCCAGCCGGCAAAGCGCTACATCGATACGTTGGCGCCAATCGCCCATTTCCTCGTGGCAAACCCAACACAACACTTGCAGCTCGGCATCTGTATATTCCCACGGCGCATGATTTCGATGATAGATCCGATGATGCACGTGCAACGTGCGATCCGTCGCCCGACACTTTTCGCACGTCCACTTTGCCCGATTTAGAACTTCAAGGCGACGCCGCTGCCACCGCGGGTCGAGCAGCAACTCGCGGTAGGATTTTCCCTGTTCCACGTAAAACTCGGGGCCGCTTAGCGGCGCTTTTTTGGTTTTGCCTTGGCCTCGTCGGCGGCTTCAAAGTCCCTGGCGACGTTTTGAGGAATACCGACCTTTTTAGCGAATTGGGGGTTGTGGGCTGCCGCTCGCATCGTGCGGGCCTGCTTCGGGGATTTGCTCGGTGGCATCGCTTGGCTTCCTTCTGGATTTGGGACGTACATCACAATTTTGACCAACCCCAGGCCGGCGACGATCTTCGGCCCTGGCGGTATCGTGCCGCACAATACACCCGACACGTAGGCATCGGAAACGCCCATCTGACGCGCCAGTTCAGCCTGCGTGCAATTGGCGAGACGCGCTCGGATGTGATCGATGATGGTGGTCGGGGTTTCCATTGGCACCTCGGAGCGTACTCCATCACATTCTTACACACAATACTTGACTTCAATAAAACACTGGTTCAGAATCGCCCCTGCCTGAAATCCATTCAGAAGGAGATCCGATCATGTCAACCCACACACTCTTAGGCTTCGACTACACGCTTGACCGCTCGGTGGAGCGCACGCGCGGCGAGTGGCGCTCTCTCATGAGCAAGGTGAAAGCTAACGGCGGCCGGCGCCGTGTCGATCAAGGCGAGACCTTCATTCACGATGCGAACGGCAAGATCGTGTTCGAGATTTACTCGAACGTGACCGAGCCCGCGCTGCTGCGCGAAGTGGGGGCGCTGTGAGCACCGTCACTTTCATCGAGACCGATACCCCGCGACATTCGCCGTGGGGTTCGATTGACGACGCCGCGCAAGAGGCGCCAGGCATATGGTGGGTCAGCACGCCATCGCATGGTGGCTACATCATCAGCCAGCAGCGTCGCAACGCGATGCCGGAGCCATTTCGCTCGCACCGACCGTATGCAGGACCGCTCGCCTATGAGGAAGATTGCGATTGGTCATGCGTTGTGCTTGCGTGGCCTACCGAATTCGCGCAGCGCGACGTTGACCGCGCACGTGCCTGCTATCAACAGTGGATCGCCAACAAGGAGGCACGGGCTAGATAACTCTCAGCACTGCGCCTTGGGCAGGACAGCCAAGACGCAGGACTGAACGCTATCCACACACCGTTTAGGAGACAAACCATGTCCACCGTACTTCACATCATCTGGGAACACATCTACGCCGAGTGGGACGCGCAGTACCTCGCGGCCCGTGCGCGCGAGCTGGTCGCTGAAGGCTTTGGCGAGGTGCAATCATGAGCCGCCGTCGAGTCCGATCCCCGGCATACCGGGCGCGCCGACTACTGCGCAAAGCTGCGCGCAAGGCGCGGCGCGATGCGCCTAAGACGGTGCAACCGTGAGCGCCGCCGACACTCTTTGGATCTGGTCCGCGCTCGAAGCCATCCCCGATGATCCTGCACGGGTTGCCGGTCCTGGCGAGCTGGAGAGCGATGCCGAGTATCGCGAAAACGAAACGGAAGTCGATGACAGCGTTCTTTGGGAATGCCCGTTCTGCTACCGGGCGCTGCCCAACGAGCACGCGCCGTGCTGTGGAGAAGCGGGATGCGCGCGGCTGGTCGAGCTGCCTTTCGAGGATGACACGGACGAAGGCTTTACGAACACCAACGGCCCCCTTGGGGTAGGAGCATGAAATCATGGACTGGTCAGAAAAATGTCGGGAGTACGTGGGCAAGAGCATTCCGGCGCTGCTTCCCGAGGTCGAACGCTCGCGCGTGGCAGCGGCGTACCTTGCGGGTGTCCTTGCCGGCCTCGATGCCGCTGATGCAATCGACCACCGCATATTCGCGCGATTGCAAGCGTATGCGCTACAGAATACCGCTCCGGGACCGGCCGACAGTGCGCCTTTACTTTTTGGCAGCACTGCTCGCGATCTGCGCGATAGCCCTCCTGAAATTCATTGGAAAGACATAAAACCGCTGCCACTCAGTGCCTACGACAAGCCGCTCGGGGAGCGCGAAGGATGAGCAATTGCGATCATGGCGACCACGACTGGCGTGCCGCTCAAAGCTGGTACGGCGATCCTAACGTCGTCAACGGCACCGTGGCCTTTACCGTCTGGACGTGCCGCAAATGCGGCGAGGAGACGATGGAACAGCCCGAGGATTGGGAGCCGTTCGAGCGCGAGTACGATCCTTTCGAGGAACGCATAGAGCGCGAGATTCAGAAGGAGTGGGGCAATGAGTGAACCGGCCTACATCGATCTGCTGTTCAAGCACGGCCCCACCGAGCACAGCGTGCAGGCAGTGGAGATCACCGATGGCGAAGGCAACCGCGTGCGCGTCGGGGAATGGCTAGAACAGACGGACGGCCGATGGGTGTTTCGCATCAAGCCGCCGCCGGAGATGCTCTGATGAGCAAGACCGCCACCCGTAAGCTTCGCGAGGCCGCAGCACGCCGGCCTGAGAACATCGCACCGATCTGTCCTTATTGCGGCACTCAATCGGTGTTCCACGCATCGAGCGAGGCGATCTACGGCGGGAGGAACTTTGGACCTTACTACGGCTGCCCGCGCCCTGACTGTGACGCGCACGTGGGCTGCCACCGCGCCACGCTACAACCTTTGGGCCGGCTCGCGAACAAGGAGCTACGCCGTCTCAAGATCGAGACTCACGCGCACTTTGATCCGTTGCACAGGCGCCTGGAGGAGGCTTACCCCGAAGTGACGGTGTTTCCCAAGTGGATGCACCAGCAGGCCCGCGCACGCGCCTACGCGCTGCTGGCCGACCTGATGGGCATCGATCCCGCGCAGTGTCATATCGCCATGTTCGATGAATTTCAATGCCGCGTGGCGATCCACTTCATCACTTCGCGCCAGCTGGATGCGGTGAAGGTGCGCGCGTGGGCGAAGGCGAGGGCGCCGTGAGCGATCAGCAAACCTTTCTACCCGTCGTGCTAGATGCCTGCTGTGGCGGCCGCATGATGTGGTTCGACAAGACAGATCCACGCGCCCTATTTATTGACCGTCGTCGTGAAGTACACGCGATGGACGTCGGAACCCCTGGCACCATTGGGCGCCAGGATCTAGTCATAGCTCCTGACATCCAAGCTAGTTTCACGGCGCTGCCCTTCCCAGATGAAACCTATCGTCTAGTGGTATTCGATCCGCCGCATTTGTTCCCGCGCAGGGCGGGCAATTTACTTGGTAAGAAATACGGGGTGCTGCTAAACGACTGGCTGGAGCAGCTCAGCCGCGGATTCTCCGAATGCTTCAGGGTGCTGAGACCTGACGGAGTTCTGATCTTCAAATGGAGCGATGGCGATGTGACTGTCAAGAAGATACTACGCTTGACCCCGCACAAGCCACTATTCGGTCAGCGTCGCGGGCAGCAGACCTACTGGATTGTATTCATGAAGCTGAATCCAGCGCGAAAGGAGCCGGCATGAGAATCAGTTTCTGCCGCGAGTTTTCCTGTCGTGCCGAGATCGTATGGCTACGCACCGCGTCTGGTGGGAACATGCCGGTCGATGCCGCGACAATCACGTCCGATGATACCGAGCAAACCCTATTCGACGCGGCGCGGCATACGAGCCACTACGCCACTTGCACGAAACCAAAGCAATTTCGGAGGTCTCGCAAATGAACGCAGTTATTAAGGAATTCACTCCCGAGGAGCAGCTTGATCGCCGCAATTGGATCGGTGGTAGCGATGCCGCCGCCGCGATCGGCCTGAACAAGTACCAATCCCAATTCGATCTCTGGCAAGTAAAGCTTGGCTTAGCGCCAGAATTCCTCGGAAATGAGACCACGAAGTGGGGTCGGCTTCACGAGCCCGCCGTGCGCCAGGAAGTCGCCGAGCGCACCGGCAAGGTGATTCGGCTGCCGACTGAGACCATCAGGCATCCCGTGTGGAAGTTCGCGGCGTGTCACCCGGACGGCGTCATGGACGACAACTATCTCTACGAGGGCAAGACCGCGCGCTACCCCGATGGCTTCGGCGAGGAAGGCACCGATATCGTGCCGCAGCACTATCTCGTCCAGGTCCAACACAACATGGGTGTGTTGGGCCTACCGGCCGCGCGCCTGGGTGTGCTGATCGGCGGCAGTGAGCTACGCATCTACGTCATCGAGGCCGATAGCGAGATGCAGGGACTGATCTTCGAGGGCGAGGAGCGCTTTTGGCATCACGTCATGAACCGCGAGCCCCCGCCGCCGGATCTTGCCCGCATGGATGCACTCTCGGTACTGCGCCGCATGTACCCAGGCACCAATGGCGAGATCATCAAGGCGGATGCGAGGGCCGTCGAGCTACGTGCCAGCTTCGATGCGCAGTCGCTGCTGGAGAAAACGGCAGAGGCCAACAAGAACGCGGCCAAGGCGGGATTGCTCGCGCTGATGGGCGAGGCGACGTTTCTGGAATTCCCCGACGGCAAGAGCCTGCGCCGCGCGATTGTCAAGCGGAAGGCTTACGAGGTGCGTGCGACCGAATTTCTTGATGCGCGCTACCTGAACAGCTGATCTCACATTATCGACAGGAGGATTCCCAATGGCAGAGGACAACACCCGCATCTATCGCGTGCAGCGCATGGATACGGCAGAAATCGAGGCCGACGAGCCGCCTAAGCTCGTGAGCGCCAATCACCCCAACGTGGCGCTACGACACGTCGCCAGGAGACAGTACGACGTGCGTGTGGCTTCACAGACCGATCTCGTGATGGCGCTCAAAGAGGGCGCCATCATCGAGCGTGCCGGCCAACAGGAATAATCGTGGATGATCGGCGCGACATTCCTGGGTACGAAGGGCTGTACGCGATCAGCACGGACGGTCGCGTCTGGTCCCATCACAAACCGAGCGGCAGTGGACACCGACGCGGCGATACCACAGGACGATGGCTCAAGCGTCGAACCTATGGATCCTATCCGGTAGCATGGCTGCAGAAGGAGAAGCGGCGGCGTATCTACAATATCCACGGTTTGATCCTCAGGACTTTTAATCCCTATTGCTTGTTGCCCGGCTGTAAACCACTTGAGGGCAATCACATGAACGGTATCAAGAGCGAGTCGCGCCTTGACAACTTGGAGTGGGTGACGAGCGGACAGAACCGTGAGCATGCATGGCGCACCGGCTTAATTCGACAAACCGAAAGGCGCCGCTTGGCTGGATTTCGACGGGCACTTGTGCTGCGCAAACTCTCCGATGAGGGCGCCGCACAAGTTCGGGCGCTAGCGGCGCAGGGTATTAAGAAAGCGAAGATCGCAGCTACCGTAGGCGTTTCGCGCCGCGCAATCTACAACATTTTGAATGGCATCACTTATCCGGTGCCGGAGGAGATCACCCGATGAACACACCTTTAGAACAGACTGCCAATCCATTCGCGCTTGCCCCAATCGTGGCAGCGCCGACCGGGGCTTCCGCTGGCGCGCTGGCACAACGCGATTCCAGCGAGGTCACAGCCGCGATGATGATTGCGCGACGCTTTCCCCGCGATCCACGAGCAGCGATGGACCGCATTCTCAATTCTTGCACACGCGCAACGCTTGCCGAGGAAGCCGTCTACGAGTATGCCCGCGGCGGTCAAAATGTTACCGGCCCTTCCATCAGGCTGGCCGAAGAACTTGCGCGCCAGTGGGGGAATATGACGTGCGGTGTCGCTGAACTGTCACGGTACGGCGGTCAATCCGAAGTGCTCGCATATGCGGTGGATCTCGAGACTGGATTCCGTGACGAAAAGCGGTTCATGGTCCGTCATTGGCGCGATACACGCGGCGGCGGCCATGCGATCACTGAAGAACGCGATCTGTACGAGCATCTTGCCAATATGGCTGCTCGACGTAAACGCGCCTGCATCCTGGCAGTTATTCCTATCGATGTTTCGGAAGCTGCGGTCAAGCAATGTGAGCTAACAATGCAGGCTGGGCAGGGTGAGATCACCCCCGATAAGATCAAAGCGATGCTCGAAGGCTTTGCTGCCTACAGTGTCACCAAAGAGATTATCGAGAAGAATATCCAACGGCGCCTTGACTCCATTACTCCGGCGCTGTTGGCGCGGCTGCGCAAGATCTATACCAGTTTGAAGGATCAAATGTCGGTGGCCGCAGATTGGTTCGAAATGCCGGCAGCGCCGACCAATGGCGATGCGGGTACACCGAAAACGCAGGCCGAGACGGTCAAGGACAAGCTGCGCGGACAGACCGCTGGCACGCCGCCTGGGAATGAGACGATGACCCCTGCTGCCAACGCTACGACGTCTCCCAAGTCACAGGGCAGCGCCAAGGAGCCGTACTACAGCAAGGCCAGTGCCATCGATGCCATCAAGGCAACCGCCAATGACGCGGCGCTACAGGCGCTGTGGAAGGCGATCACCGCTGACTACAGTGACAGCCAGCGTGAGCTGCCGGTGGAAGTGGAGGCCGCGTACAACGAGCACGGCGAAGCACTGGATGCAAACCTATGATCGTGTTTGACGTTGAAATCGAGAAGGCCATCCTCGGCCGCGGCGAGATCCCAATTCCCGGCATCGAATACTGTTCCGGTTGGCGGGCGTTCGAGGAAATGGGTCTCGCCTGCTGCTGCACGTTCGACACCGAGACGCACCTGACGCGCGTGTTTCTCAAAAAGCAGTTGGACGAGCTGCAGACCTATCTCGCCACGCATCGAAGCGGCGGCTTCAACACGCGCCGCTTTGACCTGAAGCTGCTTGAGGTCAACGGGGTCACGCTGCCGGCTTTTGGGCGGGAACGGCACTACGATGCGCTCGAGCAGATTTGGCTCAAGCTGGGCCTCGACCCTGACAAGTTCGTGCCGCAGACGCATGGCGGGTGGGGCCTGGACGCCGTGATGCAGGAGACTTTCGGGCTGTCCAAGAGCGGCGCCGGCGCCTTGGCGCCCGTGTGGTGGCAGCAGGGCGAGCGCGGCAAGGTAGTCGACTACTGCTGCCGCGATGCATGGCTCGAAGCCAAGCTCATCACGCACATGCTCGCTGGCGGCGAGATCAAGGCCGCAGGCAAGCCAACTTTGCAATTCGCTCCCGCACCCTGACTATGACACGCATTTACGCACTGTTCGATCCGCGGGAGCCAGTTCTCGTGCGCTACGTCGGTAAGACGGACTGGACACTGGCGGCTCGCTTGACGAAGCACCTATGGGAGGCTCACAACGGTTTCAAATCGCATCGCTTCCACTGGATACGCGGCCTGCTGCACGCGGGGATAGAGCCAAAAATCAGGCTGATAGAGGAAGTCACGGCTGCGGATTGGCGGGAGCGCGAGAGATTTTGGATCGAGCATTTTCGGCGAGACGGCCACCCGATGACGAACCACGCCAATGGGGGCGACGGCCTAGACTCCGGCGAGTGGAAGCGTGTGTGGTCCGATCCGGAACGTCGTCGCCGCCAAAGCGTCGCTCTTAGAGCCTACAACGCACGACCAGATGTCATAGCCAGGAAGCGCGAAGAAATGCGCCTACGCTATGCGTCGCCTGATGCTAGACGCCGCCATTCTGACATCTTGAAGGCGGCGAGTTCGAGCCCCGCCGCGCGGGAGAAAAAGCGCCGCGCGACGATCGCCACATGGGCTGACCCGGAGATACGTCGTAGACGAATTTCTGGACTGCAAACATTCAATACCTCGGCAGCTTACGCGCAGGCTAGATCGGAGAGATCGCAGCGCACCTGGGCGACGAGGCGTTCCAATCCTTAGAGGAGATAAAGATGCGTATCATAAGTTTGATTTCTGAGAACGTGAAACGGCTGACGGCGATCTCCATCACGCCCGAGGGCAACGTGGTGCAGATCACGGGCAAGAACGATCAGGGCAAGTCCTCCGTGCTCGACTGCATCTGGCTCGCCCTCGAATACCGTGAGGCGCACAAGGAGGTGCCCGAACCCATCCACCAGGGCGCCGACAAGGCGCACATCAAGCTCGACCTGGGCGAGCTGATCGTCACGCGCACCTTCGAGAGGAAGGGCGATGCCGGGGACTACACCACCGAGATCCGCGTCGAGCGTCAGGGCGGCGGCGTACTGCCCAGCCCGCAGAAGGTGATCGATGAGCTGCTCGGCGCGCTCGCCTTTGATCCGCTCGAATTCAATGGCATGGACCCGGCCGCGCAGTTCGATCTACTCGGCCACCTATTCGCGCCCGATATCGACTTCAAAGCCATCAAGGCGGCAAACGAGGCCGACTATGCTCGCCGCACGCAGTTGAACGGCGCTGCCAAGCAGGCCCGTGCTGCGGCGGCATTGATCGAGGTGGCCGAGGATCTGCCCGAGGAAGCCCCGGACGTCAGCAAGCTCACGCTGCAACTCTCAGGCGCTTCAGATCACAACGCGGAGATCGACCGGAGGATTGCCAAGCGAGCCGAGGTGATGCGCGAGGCCGACCGGCTGCGTGATCGCGGCAATGAACTCAAGGAGGAAGCCCAAGAGCTGCTAGGACGCGCAACGCAGCTCGAGACCGAAGGCGATGAAATGCTGGCCAAGAGCGAATTCGAGCGCAAGCGGGTCGGCGCGGCGCCGGCGCTGCCGGCCAAGATCGACACCGCGCAGCTCGCCGATGCCATTGCGCTGGCGCGCGATATCGAGCGGGAGATCCAACGCGGAGCCGAGCGCAACAAGCACCTGGATCAGGCCAAGCAGCTTGAGACAGAATCTGGAAACCTGACCGCGATTATGGATGCACGCGAGGGCGGCAAGCAGCGCGGCATTGCAGCAGCAAAACTGCCCGTCCCGGGCCTGTCGTTCGGGGATGGCGTGGTACTGCTTGACGGCGTGCCATTCAAGCAGGGCGCAGCTTCCAAGCGCCTGCGCACGTCGGTGGCGATCGGCATGGCCATGAAGCCTAAGCTTCGCGCCATGCTGATCCAGAACGGGGAACGCCTGGATGAGGATGGCATGAAGATCCTGGCCGCGATGGCCGAGGAGAACGATTATCAAATCTGGGTCGAGCGCGTCGACAGCTCGGGCAAGGTCGGATTCGTCATCGAGGACGGCCACCTCAAGGGCGCAGCGCCCGCCGCCGCTCAGCCCAAGGCCACGACACCGCCCCCAGCTGGCAGGCCCCGTAAGGGCGCGCCTGCCGCCCCTGCAGCGCCCCCCGCGGCAACCCCTGAACCCTCCACCGGCAATTTACTTGGAGACAGTGACCTATGAGCAACAATGTGACCGAACATGCCGCCGCCAACCTTGCCGGCGATCTGCTGCGCGTGCTGGTCGATGAGATCAGGACGCTTCAAGAGCCCTGGCATTCCACATCAGAGGCCGCCCAGCAGGCGGTCATCGACCGGCTACGCATGGGCGTGCTTCAGGCCAGCGCAAAGGCCGTGCGCGAGATCGCATCGGCCGGCTTCACCTCGTTCGCTGGCTCATTGGAGAGTCTTGCGATCAAGGATGGTATCAAAGCCAGCCTGAAGCTCGCCCCGGTCGCTCAATGGCTCGATGTGCTGGTAGAGGACGTGGGCTCGAGCGTGCTGCTGGTGATCGCCAGGCCGCTGGACTACGCAGGCTCCATCGATGAGATTCGCGCGGACCCGGACCAGGCCGAGCTGCCGATTGCCGAGCCTGCGCCGGAGAGCGGGGAGGAGGTCGAGGACGGCGAGCCCGAAGATCCACGCGGAGGCGATTCGCTGCTTTGAACAGACCGCATTAGGTAGCGACAATGGCTGATCTGTACTGCACCTGCGCGGATTGGGAACCGGAGATCGCGAAGGTCAACGGTCCCATCGTGCTTCAAAGCATCCGCGCCGGTCGCGATCTGTACACCGGCAAGCCGTTTCGCTTTTGCCCGTGGTGCGGTCTTGTGTTGATGGACAAGGATCGAGTCGAAAACTTATCTCAAACCGTAGGAGAAACGTCATGTTGATAACTGGCTGGGTGTTAGTGATTATTCTGTGGGGCGATGGTCGCGCAATCGATGCCCGCATCGACTACGTGGCGCAGTCGGTATGCCTGGAAGCCGCAGCGGCTCTGCGCCAAGGCGTTCTCAACAGCGGGCACTCGATAACGGGGGAGTTATCAGCAGTGTGCATCCCGAAGGATTAGGCCAATCGTGAGTACAAAAATCTGAGGTATTGAACAGTGCCTAACTACCGCAAGAAACCAGTCGTCATCGAAGCGATCCGATGGAACGGCGGCGAGTACCGCTGCCTTGAGGATTTCTGTGGTCACAATTGGGGCCGTGCAGATGCCAAGGATGTGGAAGGTCCAGACGATACTGAAAATGTTGTCGTGTGGAATATCAAAGAGCGTCAATGGCTGAATGTGCCGATTGGCCATTGGCTGATTCGCGGGGTCGGCGGAGAACTGTACCCGTGCTCTCCTGACATCTTCGAGGCAACCTATGAGCCAACGTGAACTCTCACGGCTAGGCGTGGGCGGCGCATGTCTAAACTAGGGGTAACGACAATGCCTGAATGGTGCAGCATCCGCGAGTTTGTGCCGTCGAAGTCCGGCAAGACGATGGTGTGGTCAGTCGAAGTTACTGGCTTCAGGGTCGGCGTGATCGGCTGGTATAGCCCGTGGAGGAAGTATGCATTCTTCCCGCAGCGGGCAACGGTCTATGAACACGATTGCCTGCGCCAGATCGCAAACTTTTGCGAGACTGAAACCAAGGCACATCGGCAACGCAGGCTAGGCGCGGGCGGCGCATTACCACAAGGAGAGAATGATGAGTGACGTGATAGCACAATTGCGGCAGTTATCCGAGGCGTCTATTGCGCATGACGAAGCCTTAGTCGCGCGCCTCAAGGCTGAACGCGATGCTGCAATCATCGAGAATCAAGAACTGCGCATCAAGGTCGCCAGTCTGGAAGGCCAAGTTCTGGGCTATAAAGATGCGATTAAGGCGAATGGCAGGCTATCCACCTAACTTATCTGCGAACGGAGGAGTAGTTCAGTGGTGACAAAAGAACGAACGCTGATCGACCGGCGCATTACCACAGGAGCCGAAGCCGTGAAAAAGAAACGATCCCTGCCGCCGGTACAACTGGTGCCGACCGCGCGCGATTCTGGAGCTTTCCAGTGCGCAAGCGCCTATCCAGATTCAGAGAGCGATGTGCTCTATCTGGTGTTCTACTGCCGCGGCATGGATGTCACCGTAAGCCTAGACCTTGAACAGCTTGAGCACGTCGTTAGGGTTGCCGGCGAACTGGCTGCCGAGCAACGCGAGCTTCAGGATTAACTCATCTGCGAACGGAGGACTAGTTCAGTGGTGACAAAGAACCGAACACTGATCGAGCGGGGGCGCGGTGTCTACAGCACGCACGACGAGGAAGCAATATTTGAGGTGTGGTTCCAGCTCCGTCGCAAAAACACGTTTGAGCGGACGGTTACTGCTGGCGAGAAGTTGGAAAATCATCCGGCGTGGTTGATGGGCCTACGCGACGCCTTACATGAAGGTTGGATGGCTCGCGCCAGTTTGCATGTCTCAAAAGCGCGTGAGCCAGTCATGGACCGCGACTACTACGACCAACGGGCGAAGTACCAAGACGGTAAGAAGCATAATCTTGATGCCGAACCAGGAGAACCATCATGATCCTCGTTTGGGTTATGTTGATTTTCTGTCTAGAGGCAGATCCGTGCGACTACATGATTAATATGGATTGGTATTCAAGTTTTGAAGATTGTGAATCGGCGCTGCTTAATAGATTAGACCCCTTACACCAATACGGGGAATGCAGAGCGACATTCGGCCCGAAGAAGAAGGCTATAGACGATAAGCGGCAGAATCTCGATGACAAACCGGAGGCGAAGCCGTGAAGGGTATCGATTGGGAATGGCTCTCCATTGCCATCATCATTGCATCGCTGGCTTCGTGCCAGGGAGTAAGCGAGTACGCGCATGCCAAGTACGGCTACGGCATCTGTCCAAAAACTGAGACGCAATAACCGTGCGCGAGAAGTCGTGAACATCCACCAAAACGCCCCGGAACACCCGAGAAAATGCATCAACCGCGAGGAACATGACATGAGTTGGATACTGACGTTGATTCTGATGGCCTCTGACGGCTCTCAGTCCAGCTCCACTTATCCCGAGGGCGACCTGCCTGAGCGCTTTACCTCGCAAGCCGAGTGCTTGGCAGTCGGTGTCGATGTGATGGATAGCAGTGATAATAACGAGTACGCGCACTGCGTGCCAATCAAAACCGACGAGGAATGGTGTAACGACTTGGTAGTTACTGACTATGGAACGCAGCCGCCCACGAAGATCATAGAGCTTGGAAGCCCATGTAGACCAGGGCCGCTATGGGGCGACGGTGATGCGGGCTGAATCTATGAACACCAACCAATCCGCCCCGCTCTGGGTCAGGCTGGCGATCGTCGCGGGCTCGGTTGCAGCAACGCTGGTGACGATTACCTACGAACTGTACAAAAGACGCAGCAGTTTCATCGTCGTGGTCCCTATCGTAGCTGGCGAATGCCTTATCTGGAATAAGGCTCACAGAGCGTGGGAAAATGCGGGATGCGAAAGCACGGATGATACCTACCTGCCGGGGGCAAATAGACCATGACTGACATCGCGGTGTCCGTTGCGCTGGTCCTTATTACCTGGAGGTACTCATGAAGCTGCTTTGGATCATTCTGGCCGTCGCCTACTTGGCGATCGGCTACTGGTACGCCACGACGCCGTGTGAGTTTTGCGTGCCGGCGACGATTGATGAGGCCGGACCAGGCTATTTGCCGATGGCCACTTCTGGTGTGATCTGGGCAGGCGATCACCGATGAACCGCACCGCTCAAGACGTGCTCACGATCATCGGGCTGCTGATGTTCTTCTGCGGCCTCGCGCTGTGGCTGCACATATTGAAGAACTTGCCATGAGCCCTTCCGAACTCTCCGCTAGCCACGACTACCACGACGCCATTGTCGTCCTCGCCATCGCCGCGCTGTGGGGATTGGTGATGCTCTGGCGGCTGTTTTTCGGGAGAGACTGATGACGCCCGGGGGCTACATCGTTGCTGCGGTGATCGAGGCGGTTGTCGTGGTGGGAAGCGTTGGGCTGCTGCTGATGGTGGTGCTGGCGGTGAAGCGACTGTACCCCTAATAGCGTATGCCTAAGCCAGCGGGACCATTGTTTGATCGAACCTGGCGTGCTGCGTGTACCGTCGAGCCAGTATCAAGAGGCGATATTGATTCATTCATCAAACTGCATTACATCGGAAAGTGGCCAGGAGTCGTCGTGCTGATCCTTGGATTGAAACACGACGGCGTCCTGTGCGGCGGTATCGTATTTGCGCTGCCGCCGCGAGAAACCGCAAAGCGGTATGGCGGCGTTACGTGGGAACTAGCTCGCCTTTGGATTGCTGACGATATTCCTCAGAATGCCGAGACCTTTCTGATAGGTGCTTCCGTGCGGTATATCCGACGCGTTCGACCAGAGATGCAATGCTTGGTATCTTACGCTGATCCGTCAGCTGGGCACGTCGGTACGATCTACAAGGCGGCTAATTGGACATCTGACGGCCGTACCGATCAAGAACGTAAGACGTCGCGTTTTGACTATGCCGATGCGACTACGGGGAAGCGCTATAGCCGCCGTTCTCACGTCCCAGATGGCATCGAGATAGCGCGCATCCCGCGCGTTTCAAAAAATAGATTTTACTTACAACTAACGCATCAGCACCGCAAGGAGACAGTGAATGATTATGGGATGGGGCGATCTGGTAGATAAATGGTGCGCTGCTGGTGTCGGCGCTGAGGCTGCGGCAAAAATGGCTGATGCGTGGGAGCTGGCGCACCGTCAGATAGACGAGCACGAGGAATACTTGATTACCCAGCGCTTGAAGAGAGACGCTTCTAACGCAGCACCGGCAGATCCGCTAGCGTCCCCGCCGCCGGATCGTTCATGACCGTGCTGGTGCCGTTCTGGACGTTCAGCCCCATGTTCTGGCACCAGAACACGATAGCGATGACCTTCGGGAAGTTTGCCTTCACGTAGTTGAGAATGATGCTGTTGTCGTAAGTACCTGGGCTCAGAGCGGCGTTGTTCCAGGTTTTCCCGGTTTCGGCAATGATGATCGGCTTACCGGTAGTTAAGAAAAAGCTGTATTGAGCGCCAATGGATTGAAGAGTTGGCGGATAGGCGTCAACGCTTACGATATCGACGTATTGACCACCGGGATAGTAATCAGAATTAGAGCCGCCGTATGAGTTGTTGAGATTGAACTCCCACAGCACGTTGTTCAAGCCATGAGAGACGCAGTAGTCGTGGGTAAACCTGAAGGCTTGAGCGAACTGTGCCGGCGTCGCCGTGTGCCCAAAATGGTTGCCATTGGGCTCGGTCCAAGGTCTCCAGATCACCGTGCCATTGATCTGCTTGAACTTCGCGATCTGCGCGTTTAGGTATGAAGTCCACTGGCTGTAACCGGCGGTTCCCGGCGTATAGATATCTGAAAAAGCCCCGCTTGGGGTAGGGGCTTCCTGCGTCACCATGACGATGCCGCCCTTCGCGAGCCACGCATTGGTCATGGATACGAAATTGACAGAAAAGTTATCCCAGTCGTTCGACGTGCCTAGGATGGCGACCTGCTTGCCGTTGACGCCTGACATCGTGGGGATCGGCGTAACGGAGCCCATCGGGTTGCCGGCCCAGTAATCTACATGCTGGCCGATCAGGATGTGCTTGGGCTGACCGACGAGGCCGGTGATGTACGGGAGAAGCGGGCTTGCTGCGCCGCTGGACGATCCGCCCGAGCTGCTTGAGGACGACGAGCCGCCACTGGAGGATGAGCTGCTGGATGAGCTTGAGGAGGACGATGAGGAGCTTGACGACGAACTGGACGAGCCGCCGCTGGATGACGATGACGAACTGGACGAGGAACCACCGCGCGGATCACCGGCCTGCAACACCCACTTCGAGCCGATCCAGCCGTACCAGCCGCCCCAGGTCGGCACGGTGGAAAACTGGTAGATCACGCCGCCGTAGTACAGCAGCGTCGTGACCTGCTTCGTGGTCGTGTCGGGAGCGCCATTTCTTGCCACCACGCCGCCCGCGACAGTCCAGACGGCGCCGTTGCTGTCGGTCAGGCTCGTGGCCGGCGGAATCGTTGCAGCGCCGCTGGAGCCGCCAGAGGAACTTGAGGACGAGCTCGACGAGCTGGAACTGCTCGAGCTGCTGCTCGACGACGACGAGCTGGACGACGACGAGCTGCTGGAACTGGACGACGAGATGGTCGCGCAATTAGTCGCAGTGCAGGTATAGCCTTTACCGTTGATGGACAACTGCGCGTAGGCGTTCATGGCGCCGACGAACAGTGCGGAAGCGACAATAAGCTTGATGAGTTTCATAAACCTCTCCAACAGAAGCGAAGATTACCGTGTGGTCACGCCTGTTCATCCTCGGTGATGAGCCAGCCGGTGGCCGAGATTATGGCGCCAAGCACGTCAGGTGGGCATTGCCTGATCGGCAAGCAGATGCTGGCGACCTGTAGCAGCGTCTCGAGGCCATCGAGGATCCAAGCGCTGCAGTACCAGTCGCCATTATCCTCCGGCGCGTGGTCTCGCATCAGGTTGATGATCCCGCGCTCATCGTAGGCAATGCCTGTGCGATCGCGGAAGAACTTATCCCACGCGGCATCTAGCTCTGGACCGCACTTCTTTTCAAAGAGCGTGCGGCGCCGCCAAATCTCCCCGGGCGGCTTTGGCTGTCCCTTCGCCCGTACCGCACCGTAATCTGCCGGCCGCACCTGGCAGCCCGCTGGCAGATAGGCACCTTTGTACTTGATGCGGTCGGAGCGCGCGCCGGCAAGCTCGCCAGTGACCATGACGGCATCTGCGTGAGACCACCCGTTGAAGCCATGTCCCCACCATTGGATACCGCGCGAGATAAACCCGTATCCCGCTGCCAGCTGGATCTTCACACAGTCTTGGGCACTGCGACGTTAGCGGCCAGCGGCGAGCCAGCCACCGCCGCAGCACCCGCACTCGCGGCGGCGGCCGAGCCGTACTTCGCGATCTCCGCTTGGGCGCCGGCAGTGATGCCAGTGGCGATGTTGTTGAGAAACGCCGTCAGTTGTGCTCCCAGCAAAGTGGTCCCGGCCACAGCCTTGCCCATGGCCAACTGATTGACGATGGCCGTCAGTAATCCGGTCAATGCGAGACCTTCAGCGGGGTCCAGATTCGACGTGCT
>Ga0209117_1000100_pt1 | contig 61971 bp, 57 predicted proteins | sample BlaSpr_A8_OM2_M2_FD_187978 | JGI IMG/M metagenome (GOLD analysis project Ga0209117, IMG submission 187978) | Forest soil microbial communities from Thunder Bay, Ontario, Canada - Black Spruce, Ontario site 2_A8_OM2_M2 (SPAdes) (version 2) | ecosystem: Environmental > Terrestrial > Soil > Boreal... | reverse complement strand
ACCGAACACTCCTTCCAAGGCATCACTTCCTCCCCTCGGGGAGGAAGTGTCACCTATGTGTCCGGTACAAACTGTCACCCATGTGTCAGGCCGCTCATTGTTCATTCTAGGTAATTTATTTCGTCAAGAGACGATTCTTTCTAAAGGCCTTCCAGCTTGTGGTGTGTCGTGCTCACCTCTGGCGGGCGCAGATAAAATCGCATAGATAGCTCCACAATTTTCTTCCGCCGCTGTAGACAGTCGCGGAGGCGACGCTTGATTTAAGCATTTTCTGACGACATTCATTTCCGGAACACTCCGCCTGGTCACTGTTTCAGATTGGGGCACTCGTAAAATTTGTTATCGCACGTACTACGTTAGTACTCAGTGTCCCATAGGGGACAGAAATGAATCGCCTCCCGAGATATTCTTTCTGGAAAGACGTTCCGCGCGGAAGTTCGGGAGTTGGCGTCGAGTTTTTCTACTAGCAAACTCCTCAGAGAACGCCGCAGCAGTCAAATGCAAGCGTAGAAGGAAGTAACCATGGAGAGACTTCAAGCGTTTCAAACTGCCGCGCGCAAAGGCGGCTTCGTTCAGGTGAATGAATCCGCGGAAGGAACGGTCCTGTGGCTCAGGAAAAACGCGCCGGATAAGGCTAGGGACACGCATCAGCGCATGTGCATCGACACCCTGACAAATAGCGTGACCGTTTATTGGATGACCGTTCCAGGGAAACTAAATTCGAAGACGTTCCGCCGCGTCCTTGAGTTGCAGGAATGGTTTGAGATAAAACCGGAAACAATTCTGCAGCGATGAAGAATCAACCCATGACTACTCCTATCCTGCCACCTAAAATACTTCTGATTGAAAGTGATCCTGTCGCTGCGGATGAGATTCGCGCAGCGCTTGCCGCGGCAGGCAGCGGTTCATTCGACGTGGAATGGGTTCGCCAACTTTCCGAGGGTATTGAGCGCCTGAGCAAAAGAGGGATTGCCGCTGTCTTGCTCGCATTGTCCCTGCCCGATAGTCAGGGTATCGAGACGTTCAACAAGCTGTTCGCCGCCGCGCCCGACGTCCCGATTCTGATCCTTGGCGGCAACGCTAACGAGGCTCTCGCGAAACAAGCGGTAGGGTGCGGGGCGCAGGATTATCTCCTGCCGGGTCACCTCGATAGCTATTCGCTGCCGCGCGCACTGCGTAACGCGATCGAACGCAAGGCTGTTGAGGATGCACTGTTCGTAGAAAAAGAGCGCGCCGTGGTCACCCTCAACTCGATTGGTGACGCCGTTCTCTGCACCGACATTTCCGGCAATATCACCTACCTCAATCTCGTTGCAGAGACCATGACAGGGTGGCGCCGCGAAGAAGCCACTGGCCAACCCCTCGCCGAAGTGTTCCGAATCATTGACGGCGCCACGCGCAAGACCGCTCGGGATCCCATGGAGATGGCCGTCGAGCAAAATAGGACGGTGGGACTGACTGTGAACTGCATCCTCATCCGCCGCGACGGATTTGAATCGGCCATTGAAGATTCCGCCGCGCCAATCCACGACCGGGCCGGCCGCGTCATCGGAGCGGTGATTGTTTTCCATGATGTGAGCGCCGCGCGGGCCATGTCGCTCCAAATGACGCACTCCGCGCAGCATGATCTTGTTACGAATTTGCCCAATCGCCTGTTGCTCAACGACCGGATCACTCAGGCGATTGCCTTGGCTCGCCGCCAGCACAGACCGATTGCCGTGATCTTTCTGGATTTGGATCGTTTCAAATACATCAACGATTCGCTGGGGCATGCCACCGGCGACAAGCTTCTTCAATCCGTTTCAAAACGATTGCTGGCTGGCGTGCGCCGTTCCGACACGGTCAGCCGCCAGGGCGGGGATGAATTCGTTATCCTGCTTTCGGAGATCGCCTATCCGGAAGTCGCGGCCACGAGTGCGAGAAAAATCCTTCTTTCCCTCAGCGCACCCCACTCCATCGAGGGACACGATCTGCACATCAATGGCAGCATCGGAATAAGCGTCTACCCGGAAGACGGAGAAGATGCCGAAACGCTGATCAAGAATGCGGACACGGCGATGTACCACGCCAAAGAAAGCGGGCGCAACAATTTCCAGTTCTTCAAGGCTGACATGAATCTGAAAGCTGTGGAGCGGCAGTCCCTGGAAGGCAGCCTGCGACGCGCTCTCGAACGAGAACAGTTCTTGCTGCATTACCAGCCGAAGGTAAATCTCGACACCGGTGAGATAACAGGTGTTGAGGCGCTGGTACGCTGGCAACAGCCTGATCGGGGACTCGTCCCTCCTTCCCAGTTCGTGCCCATCGCCGAAGATTGTGGCCTAATTCTTCCCATCGGCCGTTGGGTGCTGCGCGAAGCGTGCAGGCAAGCGCGCGCCTGGCAGGACGCCGGACTCCCGCCATTGCCTATTGCCGTCAATGTTTCCGCCGTCGAGTTTCGCGATAAGGGTTTTGTCCAAGGTGTCCGCACTATACTCTCGGAAACTGGCCTGGAAGCACGGTATCTCGAGCTCGAGCTCACCGAAGGCGTCCTTATGGACGACGCCGAATCCACCGCCTCCATTCTTCAAGAGCTCAAAATGATGGGCGTACACCTTGCTGTGGATGACTTCGGCACCGGTTATTCCAGCCTGAGCTATCTTCGGCAGTTTCCCATTGATGTTCTCAAAATTGACCAGTCCTTTGTCCAGCAGATCACGGCCGATCCCGACGACTCTACACTCGTGAGCGCCATCATTAACATGGGAAAGAGCCTCAAGCACCAAGTGGTTGCCGAGGGCATCGAGACGCAACTACAGAGGGCATACCTTCAGACCCAGCAATGCGCAGAAGGACAAGGCTACCTGTTCAGCCGGCCGCTGGCTGCCGCCCAATTCGCTCTATTACTACAGGCAGGTATGACAACGGTCGTCCACTGAGGAGTCCGACATCGCTGCACCACGGCGGTCGCGCGCCTGTGCGCACCTTCCAGTCGCAACACCGGTTTCTGAACGTAGCCTGCCTAATGCCCGGCTACGCGCCAAGTTGCGAGCCCACCTAAGCTGAAAACACCACGTGAGCTGCCGCCTCCGACAGGCATCGCGGAGGCCGCCGATTCCGTCGTCCGCGCCTTCTGTATGAAGCGAAGACAACGAAGAGTTCAGAATCCGTCTGCCAGGAAGCCGGTCGTTTCTCGCAGGAAGAGGCTCAATTGGTCATGGTGCACCCAGTGACCGGCGTTCGGAACCTTGATCAGGTGGCGGCGGGGGATGGCCTCGTAGCGCGGGTCCCCTTCGGGACCGGGCAGAAAGCTTTCTAGTCCCCAGAAAAAGAGCACGGCGCAGGTGATATTGCTGAACAGTTCGACGGCGTCTTCCATGTGGTGACCATACGGGGAAATTGCCCGCGCGTAGTTATCGAATTTCCAGAGCAGCGAGCCGTCGGATTCCCAGTTTGTGCCGTGCAGGGTCAGGTGGCGCGCAACTTCGTCGGAGAGCCGTGGATTGGCTTCTTTCATGCGCGCGATGGCGGCGTCGAGGCTGGGGTAACTTTTGGGGCGGCGCTTTTCCAGGTCGCGTACGGATTCAATCCAGTGGCGCACGCGGTCGGAAGCCAGCCCGTGCACGCGATGTCCGGGCGGGAAACCGATCCCCTCAATAGAGACGGACTTCTGCACGCGGGCAGGATACACGCCGGCATAGTGCAGGACGATGGCGCCACCCAGGGAATGGCCGACGAGCCGAATCGGGAAATCGTCGATGATGTCGAGGAGAGCGGAAAGATCGAGCACGTGCTCGGCGACGCTATAGGTGGTGCCGGGCGCCCACGCGCTATTGCCATGTCCGCGCAAATCGAGCGCGTAAACGTGATAATGCTCGCACAAAACGCGCGCGACCCAATCCCAATTGCGGGCGTGGTCGAGCGCGCCGTGCACCAGGACGAGCGCGGGCTTGCCGTCCTGGCCGTAGTCCCAAAATTGTAACTTGAGGCGGTCGGAATAGAAGAAGTGCGAGACGGGTTCCACAGGGCGCCCTTCGCAATCAGATGCGTGAACCGGCTGAGAAAATACACGGGATTGGGATTGTGCGCCAGCGGCGTCTCGGCGACGAGGAGCCGCCCGCCGGGCTCCCCGAAACAAACCGGTCTACCCCAACGTAGTAGGGAATGGTAGGCCGGTGATCGTGGACGCTTGATGCAATCACTGGTACATTGCCAAACACGGGGAGCCGGTCCCGGAGGCATATTGCGCCGCACGGCCCGCAGGCTGGGCGGCGACTGCATTGTCCGATTCGATTCCTTTACCCAATCTATAGAGAGAGGAAACAGGCATGAGGCGATGTTACGCAATAGCGGTGACAGTGATGCTGGCGCTGGCAGGCGCGTCGGCGAAGGCGCAGGATGTTTCGCGGGCGGATAAGGACCGCGCGCTGCAGTATCTGGAGTCGACCAAAAAGGGCGTGCTGGACGCGACCAAAGGACTATCGGATGCGCAGTGGAACTTCAAGCCCGCGCCGGACCGCTGGTCGGTGGCGGAAGTGATGGAGCACCTGGCCGCAGCGGAAGACATGCTTCGGGGCTTGCTGCAAGAGCAGGTGATGAAAACGCCCGCGTTGCCCGTGAGGGACGCGGAGGAAACCAAGAAAGCCGATGATGGGGTATTGGCGATGGTGCCGGACCGCTCTCACAAAGCGCAGGCGCCGGAGCCGTTGAAACCCACCAACCGTTTCGGTTCTCCCGCGGCGGCGCAGAAGCATTTTGTGGAAAGCCGCTCGACCACCGAAGACTATCTGAAGAGTACCGCCGGACTCCGCGCGCACCTCGCGGACAGCCCCATGGGCAAGCTGGATGGCTATGAATGGGTGCTGCTGATTGCCGCGCACAGCGACCGGCATACAAAGCAGATGCTGGAAGTGAAGGCGGATCCTAACTTCCCGAAGAGCTAGGAAGAACAGTTAATCAAGGAAGCCAGAGTCCAAAGAGAAGCAGGCGCCGCTTGCGAGAGTGGCGCCTTTTTTTGTCAACGCGAGGAGTTGTAGGCGGCGTTCGTTGCGGTCACGCCGGGCACCGTAACGGTATTGTCTATGCGCACGAGGATGCTGGATTGCACAGGGATTTCTACTTCCTTACCCTTGCGAGCGACAATGTACGCGGCGCTGCCGGCCAGGCCGATACCGAATCCGCGCACGACGTGACTGAAGACGGCGCCGATGAGCGTCCCGCCGCCGGTGCCGATCGTTGCGCCGATAACGTCTCCTTTGTAGTCGTGCTTTTCCTCGACTACCTGGCCTTCCACCACTTTCACATCCTTGCGCGCCTTCTCATTAGCACCGGAGCGCGGCTGCTCAAGCGTGAGGATGCTCATTTGAACGGGGATGAGCCGGCTGTCAATCTCGAGCGTGCGAAAGGTCAGGTTGACGTAAGACTGGCCGCGAAACACGGAAAAGCGCCGCGCCGGAGCTACCGTGCCGATGATTCCGTTAACGCGCGTGCCTGCTGGAATCAAGAGTTGATTGCCAAGGAGAACAGGATCAGCAACCACGGCGACAAACGGGTCGCCATCGCGCGATGCCGCCGTGCTGATGGCGGTCAGCAGGGTGAGCTGCACCTGCGTGCCTTGCAGGACTTGGCGCGGCTCGGCGTAGGACGCGGGCGCCGCTGAACAAATCAGGGCAAACGCCAGGATAATAGAAAACAACACCTTCATGGATTCCTCCGCTGCACCGTGGGTGCAGGCTGCCCCGTGACGTGGGGCTGCTCCGGAGCGATGCTCCGTGAACAATCCGCTGGCGCGCGGACCCGGCGTTCCGCTGCGGCGAAACGCGAGGCGGATGGGGAGGAACTCCATCCGCCGAATAGAGTACTCGATTTTCTCCGTAAGGGGATTCTTTCTTTCCGGAATGTTTTCAGTGCGACAAGCAGCGCGGGAAGCTTCTTTATGGAATGGAAACTTCTTTTTTCGGCTCTTGCCCTTGCTGCGCAAGCGCGGTATCTTCCCGGCATTCGCATTTCCCACCCAACGGAGGACGCTTCATGAAAAAAGATCACGTAGCCTGTATTTGTGCGCTGACAGCCGCGTTAGCCGTCGCTGGAGCAGCGCCAGTGTACAGCCAGGATAAGAAAGACGCTGTCGACGCCCACAAGATCGTGCATTTCGGCGATTTGAAGTGGACGCCAATCATTAAAGGATGCGACCTCGCGCAAGTCGCCGGGGATTCCAACGCGGAAGGAGCGCCGTTTGTCTTGCGCATTCGTTGTACTGATGGAACTAAAATTCCCGCACACTGGCACCCAACGGATGAACATCTAACCGTGCTGAAGGGGACTTTCCTGGTGGGTATGGGCGAATCCTTCGACGATTCGAAGCTGCAGACGATGAACGTCGGAAATTTTGCAACGATGTCCAAGGAAGCCAGGCATTACGGAATGGCCAAAGGTGAAACCATCGTGCAGATCCACGGCGCCGGCCCATTCAAAGTAAATTGGGTGAATCCGTCTGAAGTGCCGGCGCCGGACGCATCGCCCGCCGCGAAGTCCAAATCTTGACGCAAAATTGTGCTCGCGAGTGGCGAGCGAGCACAACATCGCTGTGCTAAACTGAGTTCGCAGTCACGTGAGAGCGCGACTGCCGAAGCGTGGAACTTCGGGCTCTGTGCAACGAGGTCCCGCGAACCCCGCCAGGCCCGGAAGGGAGCAACGGTATCGGGAACTCCTCGGGTGCCGCAGTTCACCCGAAGTTCCTCGCATTTTTAGTTCTAAGTTGTTCGTCCGGAGAGGAAAACCCGCATCTGTTTTGGGCAACGAATCCGGGCAGGTCTTGTGGGTTTTACTTAGAGCCAAAAACTAACGACTAAAGACTTCCCATGAGCTATCAAGTCATCGCACGCAAGTGGCGCCCGCAAACGTTTGGCGATCTCGTTGGACAGGCACACGTCACGGAAACGCTGCAGAACGCCATTCGCAACAATCGCGTGGCGCACGCGTACATTTTTTCTGGAGCGCGCGGCGTGGGAAAAACCACAGCCGCCCGGATTTTGGCGAAAGCGCTGAACTGCGTGAACGGGCCGACACCGGAGCCGTGCGGTATCTGCGATTCGTGTAAGGAGATCGCCGCGGGAACTTCGCTCGATGTCATTGAGATTGACGCCGCCTCCAACCGCGGCATCGACCAAATCCGCGAACTCCGCGAGATGGTGCGCTACGCGCCGGCGGCCGCGCGCAGCAAAGTCGTGATCCTCGACGAAGCGCACATGCTGACCGGTGAAGCCTCCAACGCTCTGCTGAAAACGCTCGAAGAGCCTCCTGACCGCGTCATCTTCGTGATGGCTACCACCGAGCCGGAAAATCTCGTCGACACCATCCGCTCGCGATCGCAGCACTTTCACTTTCGCGCGCTGACCTTTGCGGAGATTAGCGGGCGTTTGCAAGAAATTGCAGCCAAGGAAAATCTGAAGATTGAAGCAGGCGCGCTGGCGGTGATCGCGCGCATGGCGGAAGGCAGCCTGCGCGACGCACTATCGTTGCTGGAGCAGGCGCGCGCGTTTTGCGGCGACACCATTCCGGACAAGGAAGTGCGCGAGCTTCTCGGCGTGGTCCCTGACGATGCGCTCGAGGAGTTGGTCGCCGCGATTGCCTCAGGTTCGGCGGATCGCGCGCTCGGCCTGGTGCACACATTTCAGAAAGAAGGTCGCAACCTGCAGCACTTCTGCCGCGAAGCCATCCGGCACATGCGAAACCTTCTAATCGCGCGGGTATGCGGCGCGGATTCTGATTTGATCGCCGCGACGCCCGATCAGCGGCCTGCGTTGGAGCGCGGCGCGGCGCAATTCAGCGAAGAAGACTTGACGCGATTCTTTCAGATCCTGCTGCAGACCGACGACGACCTGCGGCGCAAGCCGGACCCGCGTGTGCATCTCGAAATGGGCCTGCTGCGCTTGATCAATGCGTCGCGGCTCGCGCCACTGGAAGAATTGCTGGCCGAAGTGCGCGGTGGCGCGCCCGCGAGCGGCACAGGCGCGGCAAGTTCGCGCGCAATATCGGCAACGGCCGCTGCCATTCCGGAACTGTCACGGCGCGAGGCGACAGCACCACCCGCTCCGTTTGCCGCCGCGCCAAGAACCCCAACGAGGGAACCCGTTACGGCTGTGCCAGCGCGCACAGAAGAGCGCCAATCCGCCGCTCGTGGAGAAGCCGCTGCTCCACAACAACAACAACCACCGCAAAGCGCAGCGACACAAATCGCTGCGCCACCTGCCGCGCACGTCAGCGGCATCAAGCAGGAGCAGGTTGCGGAAATCAAGCAAATGGTTCAAGCGCAACAAAAATTCTTGGGCGAGTTAATCGAGCATGGCACGCGCTGGGAGCTAGATGGCGCCGAATTGCGAATTTATTTTCCCCCGGACAAACGTCCCTTCGCGGAAATGCTCGAAGGGCGCGAGCCGCTGGAGAAGGTCCGTATCGCTTCGGGCAAGGTCCTCGGTCGCGCAGTGCGAGTCTGTGCTAAACTCGAAGTAGTTGCAGCAGCGGCCGCTTCGGCTTCGCGCGCCGGGTCGGCCACGCAAGAGTTGCGCGCTCAGTTTGAACGCGATCCAATGGTGAAGTCGATGCTGCAACGCTTCGGAGGAAAAATCGCCGAAGTGAAACATCGTCCAGAGGGAACCTGATGGAAGTCAGCGCTCTCCAGCAAATGCTCTCGAGATTCAAGCAGCTGCAGGATGATCTGCAGCGGCAAGTGAATTCCGTGACGGTGGAGGCTTCGGCCGGCGGCGGCATGGTCGCGGTAAAGATGAACGGCCAGAAGCAAGTAGTGGACGTGCGCATCGAACCGGAAGTTTTCGCCGGCAAAGACCAGGAGATGTTGCAAGACCTGGTGCGCGCGGCTGTCAACGAAGCATCTCGGCGCGTTGACGAAGAGCTCGCCAATCAAATGAAGAATCTCTCCGGCGGGATTCCCGGCCTCGGGAACATTAAAATCCCCGGTCTTTTCTAACTCTCTAGACCTGCGTCCCGGAGTGGCGCAGCATTTCTGGCCCTCTATTTCCCCTATATTTTTCGATGACCTGCTTCCCCTTATAAAGTGAGGCGCGGGGAGAGGCACGCGACGCTCTCCTGGCGTCCCTGCTCGCTTGGTGGCTGATTGGAAACAGCGCGCCTCCGCGGTTCAAATCGCCTGGGGATATAATGGAAGCAACCCCAGCTCTTCCATTTCGGCGATGTAGAACCACGCTAAATTCAACTCGTTAGGAGGAGGTCAACCTCTCATGAAACTCACAACTGTGGTCATCCTGTCCGGCGTGCTTCTGGGGTCCGGCTCCGCGGTGTGCGCCCAGGAAGGCGCGCAAGGAGGCTCTTCAGCCAGCAGCAGCACTTCGGTTGAAGCCAACAAGTCTAGTGCGAAGGCTTCGAGCAACACCTCGACTTCAACTTCGGGAAAAGCTGGGCAGAGTTCGGCGTCGCTTTCCAGCGGCACGGCCATGAACGCCACGCTTTCGCAGCCCGTGGACGCCAAGAAAAACAAGCCTGGCGACCAGGTCACCGCGAAAACCACGGAAGCAACGAAGTCCGACGGCAAGGTGGTGATCCCAAAGGGTTCGAAGCTGGTTGGGCATGTCACTGAATGCAAGCAGCGCAGCAAGGAAGAAAAGGAGTCCGCGTTGGGAATCGTGTTTGACAAAGCGATTCTGAAGAATAGCGAGGAAATTCCGCTGAACGTCACGATCCACGCGCTCGCCGCCGCGCAGACCGCCGCAGCGAGTTCTGTCGGCGATGATTTGTCGGCAGGCGGCGGAGCCATGGGCTCAGCGCGCGCCAGTGGCGGCGGCGCGCTCGGTGGCGTGCGTTCCACCGCAGGCACGGCGGGAGGCGCGGTGACGAACACCGCAGCGAGTGCAGGCGGAGTCGCCAGCGGAGCGGTCAACTCGACGGTAAATGCGGCTGGTGCAGCGCGCGGCGCGGTTGGCGGCTTGAACTCGGCCGGCCAGCTCACCTCCAACAGCCAGGGCGTCTTCGGACTCCAAGGGCTCAACCTGAATGCCGCGGCTGCCAACGACACGCAAGGTTCAGTGATTACCTCGACCAGCAGGAACGTGCATCTCGACAGCGGCACGCAGCTTCTGCTCGTATCGCAGGCCCAAGCGCCGGCGAAAAGTCCGAACCAATAAAGCGGGACGCAAGTCAACTTCGACGAAAGGACCGACACGACCATGAATACAGCCAAGGCAGCAGCAGCCCTCATGATTGTCGCAAGCGTTCAGGCAGTGCAGCCCGTTCCGGCCAAGGACAAGCCGGCATACGAGCGCGGCGTGCTGCTGCAAATGGATTCCACCCATTGCGGCTATGCCGAAAAGGACGGCAAGACGCTAACCGGCGAAATCCTCGGCACCGATGGCCAGCACAAGAAAACGCAAGAGGTCCTGTGCCAGGAATACATCCTCAAGTCCGACCGGCTGATTTATCGCATTCGGCCGAAAGACGACAAGCGCCCGACGCTGCTGCCCGTCGGGGAATCCGCGGAATTCCGCATCCACAAAGACAAGATGCTCCTGCGCGTGCCGGAGTCCGACGGCAAGGAGCGGGAATATATCGTCGTCTCGATGACGCTGCGCGCCGACGTAGTCGAAGCGCGGGCCGCGGCGAAGGCCGCGAATCAATAAGCTCGTATCGCGGAGAGCGATGCGATCACCAGGAAGGGTGAGCTTCTCTTGTCCAAGGAGTTCACCCTTTCTAATTTCGTCAGTCTAAGTTTTCACCCGCTTCATAAGCGCTTTAAGATAGAAGAATCCGCCCGCGTTTGCGCAACCCGCTTCCCTATGCTACACATCATGCATGCCTGATTTTGCCGCTCCTGTCGAACGCCTCATTGACGAACTGAAGCACCTGCCCGGCATCGGCCAAAAAACCGCACAGCGCCTCGCTTTTTTCCTGCTGCGTGCCGCGCCCGAAGATGCCCTCGCGCTCGCCGACGCCATTCGCGACGCGAAAGAAAAAATCCGCGAATGCTCTGTGTGCCATAACATTACCGACGCCGATCCCTGCTTTTACTGCACCGGTGCGACGCGCAGTCGCGCGACCATTTGTGTAGTCGAAGAAGCGCACAACATCATGGCCATCGAGAAAACGCGGATGTACAGCGGCATGTACCACGTGCTGGGCGGCGCGCTCTCGCCATTGCAAGGGCGCGGCCCGGAACAGCTCAAGATAAAGACATTGATTGAGCGCCTGAAAGGCGGCGCGGTAGAGGAGATCATCATCGCCACCAACCCCACCGCCGAAGGCGAAGCCACCGCTGTCTACATGTCCAAGCTGTTGAAACCATTAGGGGTACGTGTCACACGCATCGGCGTGGGTATTCCCGTTGGCGCGGACCTTGAGTACGCCGATGAGGTCACCATGCTGAAGGCCATGGAAGGCCGCCGCGACCTGTAACCGCCCGCCTAGTAATGGCCGCCCTAGCCATTTGCGGCAATTCGTTATAAAGTTGCTCTTCCGCGGTAACTGTCCCCCGCAAGGAGGTGCGCTCTGGGTCTGGCGCACTACATGGCGCAGTACGATCACGAACACTCTTCCGGCTGGAACAAACTGCTGCACGGGATTGGCATTCCCATGATCTTTACCGGGCTCATTCTGTTCCTTTTCGCAAAATGGATCTGGGGCGGAGCGTTCTTCGTGGGCGGCTGGGTGTTCTTGTTCCTGGGACACCGGATCGAAGGCAATCATCCGGCGTTTTTCCAGGGACCGGTGTATTTGCTGGTCGGACCAATCTGGGTAGCTAAGGAAGCGTGGATGTTCTTGACCGGAGAGCACCGCGCCCCTACGTCGGAAAATACCCAGGCGAAGTAATCGCAGTTGTCGTTTTATACGTTTTTACAATTTATGGGTGGCCTGCATTCATGGACGAGCTTGGCCGGGAATTCGCCGAAGATATGGGTGAAGCTGTGTCCGGAACCGGCATAGCCAATGCAACCGTGGAATTGCGCAAGCGCCGCAGCACGCGCATTATTCAGGCGGTTCCCCTCGGCGTCGCGGGTGTGGACGCCCTTGGTCGCCCCTTCACTGAGCGTACCTCCACGCTGATCATCAATTGCCACGGCTGCCGCTACCAGTCGAAGCACTACGTTTTGAAAAACATGTGGGTCACGCTCGAGGTGCCGCACCCGGAAACCGGACAGCCGCCGCGCACCGTCCGCGGACGTGTCGCCTGGATTCAGCGCCCGCGTACCGTGCGGCAACTCTTCCAGGTGGCCCTGGAGCTGGAGCTTCCAGGAAACGCCTGGGGCATCGCTTTCCCTCCAGACGACTGGTTCGCCTTTCCGGACGCCGCGCGCCCCACCGTTGACGCACCCGGTGCTGAGTATTTGCCGGAGCATTCACAACATTCCACGGAAGCTGCCGAACAGCCTCATGAATCGCATGCTCAAGCAGAGGAGGAAGCTTTTAACCTGCCGCTGTCGGATGCCGACACCGCCTCCGAGAATTACTCTGGACGTCTGCGCGCCTTCCCTGCGCCCGCGAACACCACCGACGCTTCGATGCAGCTCGCCCGCCAGGTTACGCGCCTGCTGGCGGATGCGCGCCAGCAAATTCATGCCGCCGCGCGCGAAGCTGCCGCGCAAGCTGTTTCCGCCGAACGTCGTATTACTGCCGACCAGTGGGACCAGAAGATGGCGGCCGACCGCGAGATGCTTTCGCGCGAAGTGGCCGCGGCGCTCGAGAAAATCCGGGAAGAATCCGCCAGCCTCAATCGCATGGCGCAGAACGCCGCGGCCGAAGCGCTCCAGCGGGACTTGCCTCGATGGCTGACGCCGCAGCTCGAAGAGCTCACGCGCCACTTGACCGCACAGCTCTCGCACGAAGCCCTGGCGCAGCGCAATGCGAATGCCGAACAAACCGGCGCCGCGCTCCAAACGCTACGCTCGGCTTGCACCCAGACGGAACAGGTACTGGAGCGGCTTCGAGAGCAAGCCGTCGCTGCGGAAGCGCGCATCGCGAGCTCCGCGGAATCAGCCGCGCGCGTGGCCGAAGAAAGCGCGCGCCGGCAAGAGTTGGCTGCCGCGGCGCTGGTGGAATCCTTGCGCGCCAAAGCTAACGAGATTCAGGAGCAGGCTTCTGCGTTCTTGTCCACCGCGCAACAAAACTGGCAAAACCATCTTGCCGGTGAGCTCGAGGCCGCTCATGGCCGCGCGCAGATTGCGGTCGACAACGCGATCGCTGGCGCCCAGACCCAGGCCGCGGAATCGCTGAACGACCACGCGAACACTGTGCTGCAGCAATTTCAGCAAGAAGCCGAACGTTTGCAAGCCGGATTCCGTGAATCCGCTGCGCTCGTCGCTTCCGAATCAGACTTGCGTCTCGCTGCGCTAAAGGATCTGACGCAAGCTCATGCCGGACGCATCGAAGCAACGCTGGTGCGGGCCAGCGAGGTCTTGGGCCGGCTCGAGCTTTTCCCTCAGCGCGTGGAAACGGCACAGCAGAACGCCCTCGCTGGCTTTCAGTCGCAGTTGGACGACATCTTGAGCTTGCACCGCAACGAGATGCATCGCTGCTCCGAATCGCTTTTCGAGGACATTGGCGCGCGCATTCACGCTACCTTTGAGGAATCCAGCCGCCGGGCTGCCACGCAATTCGGCCAGCAAATCGAGTCGCTCGTGCAGCCGCACCTCGTGCAGGTGGAACAAGGCATTCACCGCCTGGCCGGGGGACGGTCGCTGCTCGACGCCGCTACGTCTCTGCAACAAGAGCGCATTCGTGTTTCGGCGGACGAAGCCTTTGCGGAAGCATTGGCGAGTTTCCGAGGCAATTTAGGTGGAGTCGAGCAATTACTGCGCGAATCCGCAGACGCCGTTGCCGCGCGTAGCCTCGCCGACCTCGAAGGCAAGGCGGAAAGCACCAAGCACCAGGTCGTTGAAGATTTGCTGCAATCCGCGGAGTGGTACGAGAAAAAAGCGCAAACACAAATTCAGCATTTTGCGGAACGCGCTGGAGAGCAGGCCGAAGCCCGCTTGCGCGAACGCGCCGGGGAAATCTCCGCAATGTTTGCCGCCGAGCTCGATAATGCCAGCCGCAATTTTGTTGGCCACACGCAAAACCAGATGGAAGAAGTGGTCCGCGATGCTTTCGAGCGCGCCCGCGCGCTGTTCAGTGAAGCTGCGGAAACCACCTCCGCAGCTTTCATAGACGAAATTCAGCGCCAGGCTCGCCAAGAGCTCGGCGGTTTTGAAGCCGAAACGCAAAAATCCGTGAGCGAATCCAAAGCTCGCATGGAAGCGGCGCACGTGGATTTGACTCATAAAGTCACCGCCGAGCAGGAGAGCTTCCTCCGGCGTTTTCAAACCGCCATGAGCGGCGCCATGGAAGCCGGCGTCGCCGAAGCCAATGAGAAAGTGCAGGCGGGATTTGGCCCTCTCCTCGAGGCCTGGAAATCGATGACTCAGGCTCATCAGGCGGAAATGCGTGGCCTGTACGCACGTGTTGGCGACCAGGCCGCCGAACATTTCCGCGGCCGCCTTGAAAATGTATCCAATCAGTGGATGCTTGCCACGGTCGCTTCGCTCGACCACCAGTCCCGCGAAGTTGTTTCTGGCATCGCCGCCACCGCCGAGGAAAAACTGCGCGACACATGCACCAGGGTTTTCTCCGAGATAGGCGACTCCCTGCGCGAACGCCTGACCCAAATCGCCTCCAACCTCAGTCTCACGCCACCTCCAATCCCCCACTGAAACTGCTTTTCGCTCAAGCGGCTGCGCAGTCGCCTCTTCTCCACCGCCCCGGTATAATTTAGCTGAACAAGCAAAATGGCCAACCGAGCTTACCTGCGGGTCTGGACGCGTGACTTCTCCGAAGCAACGATGATCCCGGAGTTTGCCCGTTTCCTCACCTCCGCTCCGCTCTCCACTTCGAAGAGTGCTTTCACTGAATTACGTATTCAGGCCGTCGATCCCACGGAGATCCCGGTCGCTGAGTGGGACCTCCGCGATCAGGGTCACGGCCCTCCGGAAATAGGCGCACTGGCTGCGCAGCACCTGAACCCGGACACCGCGTACTTGGTCGGCGCGAACTGGGACCTGTGGGTCTTCGATTTGGAAACTCTGAAGTGGCGCCGGGAGCCACAGCCGCTCACGCTCATCTGCCACGGCCCGCTTTACGACGATGGCGTCGCCGCCACCGCTGGCCATTTCGCTGCGGACCTGGGATTCGAGCATTTTTTCACCGGCCACGGTGGTCTTCTCGCGCCCAGCGCCGCCTCCAATCCGTTCGGGTCCTCTGACCACCCCCTCGAGCACACTTTCCGCCAGTGGATGTCCGCCAGCGGCAACTTGAAGGAATATCACGCCAAGACCCGCGAAAACATCCAACAGTTGGTCAATTGGGTGGAGGCCATCGAGGCTGCGCTTCCGGTTGAGCGCAGCGAGTTATCCTCCGAGGGGGAAGAAAATTTCGAGGCGCGGCTGGACGCCATCCTCGCGCGGCGTTAATCTGGGGCTTCGGTGGGCGCCGGACGTCACCTCATCATAAAAGCAACTTGAGTCGATGAATTCTTTCGCGGAGGGCACGCAACAGCTAAAATTGTGGGATTACGCCTTCACCTTGCCGGTCGCCGGACAAAAAAGGAGTAGCCAAGCTTCGACAATGGGAAATCTCACGGAAAGCTACTGTTTCCTGACGCCTGCTAACGAGCCCGCAGCCATGCCGTCCTTACCATCAGGGACGGGGAGTGAAATCACCAAGAATCGAGTGGCCCCACGCCGCACCATTTACCGGAACGCAGCCCTGGGCATTCTGGCTGCATGCCTTCTGGCTGGCTGCGGAGACGCGCCTCCGGAAAAGCCCGCGGCGGAACTGAAGCCAGCCGCGCCGGCCGTTCCCGAGGACATTCAGTCTGCGGCGGACTCGCTGCTTGGCAAAGAAACCACCGTGCTGCTCTTCGGCGACCTGGCGAAAAACGGCAAGCAGGAATTTCTCGCCGCCAACGTTGTCCCCAAAACGCCGAAAAATGATCTGCCGGGCACGATTGTCACGCGCGCGGTGCTGGCGGAGAACAGCGACGGCAAGTGGATGGAAATCCTGCGCTGCGACGAACACCTGAAGAATCAGAAGGGCTTTCTGCCCGGTACTCCGATCGGAGGCGTGACTGGCTGGCGCTTAGCCTTCGAGCAGGATCCCGAAAAAGGTCTGGCGTTGTACTTCACGCCGATCAAGGGCGCCGTTGATACCCATACCCTCCCCATCGGCATCCGCTGGAATCCTGATACCAAGCGCTACCAGTCTCTCGACCGCTCGTACGAGCATTTTCTGAACGAGGCCCCGTCCCTGAACACGGCGAGATCCACCTTGCGATGAGCCACGGCAGCAAAACCGGGCAAGGCGCGACGGCCGCGAAGAAATCGCAGCAAGCACAGGAGCATTCTTCCGCAGCGAGAAACCTCCTCGGCTTGATGCCCTATCTCGCCCGCTACCGCCCTGCGATCGCGCTTGGCCTAATCGCCCTGGCGCTCACCAGCATCGTCGGCAACATCATTCCTCTCGCCACCGGCGTGATGACCGACATTCTCGCCGGCAGCCCGCGCCCATTTGAAAGCAACACGCACGCAAAAGCGCTCGCAGGTGACTGGCTCAGCCGCATTCCCTTCTACGCGCCGCACAGCCGCCACGCTCTGGGCATCTACTGCCTCATCCTGATTATCTGCGTCCTGCTCAAAGGCTTGATGTCGTTCGCCACGCGCTGGGTGCTCATCGGCGTCTCTCGCGATATCGAATTCGACATCCGTGCCGGTCTCCTCGACCGCTTGCTCCTCATGGAGCCCGAGTTCTACGTCCGCAATCGCACCGGCGAGCTCATGTCGCGCGCCACCAACGACCTCAACAACGTCCGCATGGTCCTCGGCCCCGGCATCATGTACACCGGTCAAACGCTCGTGACCATGATTCTCGCCGTCATCATCATGGGCCGCCTTTCTCCTTCGCTCACGCTTTGGGTGTTGTTGCCTGTGCCCATCGTTGCCGTCGCCGTCCGCCACTTCGGCAAAGTCATCCACGACCTGTATGAAACGATTCAGGCCTCGCTCGCCACCCTTTCCGCCAAGGTCCAGGAAAATCTCTCCGGCGTCCGCGTGATCCGCGCCTACGCCCAGGAAGAAGCCGAGATCCGCGGCTTCGACGAGCCCAACCGCGAATACGTCGCCCGCAACATCAAGCTCATCCGCACCTGGAGCATGTTCATGCCTTCGCTCCAGGCGCTCATTGGCTTTTCCTTCCTGATCGTGCTCTGGCAAGGCGGCCACCAACTTCTTCGCGGCCAAATTTCACTAGGCGCCCTGATCGCCTTCTATAGCTATCTCGGCCTTCTGGTCTGGCCCATGATCGCCCTCGGCTGGGTCACCAACATTTTCCAGCGCGGCGCCGCCTCCATGGGCCGTCTGAATTACATCCTCCGCGCGCAACCGCAAATCGACGACCGCAACGCCGCCGTCGCCGCTAACGCCCCAATCTCCGGCGAAGTCGAATTTCGCAACCTCACCTTCACCTTTCCAACTAACATCTCTGGCAACGGCGCCGCTGCAGCCGCCGCCTCCAATGGCGGCCAGGGTGCCCATCCCGTCCTCCGCGACATCAATCTAAAAATTCCCGCCGGCTCCACGCTCGCCATCGTCGGCCCCACCGGCAGCGGCAAGACGACGCTCGCCGCACTCGTCGCGCGCCTCTGGGAAGCTCCTGAGGGCGAAGTCTTCATCGACGGCCGCCCCATCCGCGAATGGCCGCTTGCCACCCTGCGCCGCTCCATCGGCTACGTCCCGCAAGACACCTACCTCTTCGGCGAAACCGTCGGCGGCAACATCGCCTTCGGCCTTCCCAACTACGATCTCAATCAAGTGCGCCAGGCAGCGGAAATCGCCAGCCTCGATTCCGACGTCGAAGACTTCGCCCACAAATACGAAACGGTGGTCGGTGAGCGCGGCATTACCCTCTCCGGCGGACAGAAGCAACGCACCGCCATCGCCCGCGCCGTCATCCGCGACCCGCGCATACTAATCCTCGACGACTCCCTTTCCAGCGTCGACACGCAAACCGAAGAGCGCATCCTCACGCGCCTGCGCGGCATGATGCACGGCCGCACCACAATTTTGATTTCGCACCGCACCTCCACCGTGCAGGACGCCGACCAAATCGTCGTCCTCCGCGACGGCCGCATCATCGAGCGCGGCACGCACGACGAACTCCTCGCTCGCGGCGGCTACTACGCAGATTTGTACCAGAAGCAGTTACTCGAAGAAGAGCTCGAACGCGCATGAGCAACGTCCACGAAGAAGAAGCACTCGGCAAAGCCTACGATTCGCGCCTGATGCGCCGCTTGCTGCAGTACATGCGGCCCTACAAATGGCGCGTCGTGCTCGCCATGGCGCTTGTCGCCATTGTCACACCGCTGGAGCTGGCGCCGCCCGGCGTTTTCCAGGTCGCTATCGATCGCTATTTCTCGCCCGCTCTCAAAGGCATGCTGCCCGAATCTCGCGCCTGGCAAGGCATCGCCGTACTCAGCGTGCTTTATCTCCTCGTCCTAATTTTCGACTTCGTCGCGCAATACATCCAGATCCGCATCATGCAGCGTGTCGGCCAGCAAACCATGTACGACATGCGCACTGAAATCTTCAGCCACCTGCAACGCCTGCCGATGAGCTACTTCGATCGCAACCCGGTCGGTCGCCTGGTCACTCGCGTCACCACTGACGTCGATGCCCTCAACGATCTTTTCGCCGCCGGCGTCATCACCATGATCAACGATTTCTTCCTCCTAGCGGTCATGGCCGGCCTGCTCTTCTGGCTGGACGCGCGCCTCGCCCTCGACGCGCTCTCCGTTCTTCCCTGCATCCTCGTCGTCACCTTCGTCTTCCGCCATTACGTGCGCGACGCCAATCGTCACATTCGCACTGCCATCGCCAGAATCAACTCGTTCCTGCAGGAATACATCTCCGGCATGAGCATAGTGCAGCTCTTCAATCGCGAGCAAAAAGCCCGCGCCGAATTCGGCAGGCGCAATCAAGAAAATATGCTCGCGTGGCGCTCCGCCATTCTCTCCTACGCCCTCTTCTATCCCGCGGTCGAAATCTTGAGCGTCGCGGCCATCGCCCTCATCTACTGGGCCGGTGGCAATCGCGTTCTCGCCGGAACGCTCACCCTGGGCAAACTCACCGCCTTTACCATGTACGCCACCCGCTTCTTCCGCCCTATTCAGGACCTCAGCGAAAAATTCAACATCCTGCAATCCGCCATGGCCGCCTCCGAGCGCATCTTCAAGTTGCTCGACGAGCCAGCCACCGTTTCCTCGCCGCCAGATGCCATCTCCCTGCAAAATCCCCGCGGCGAAATCGAATTTCGCAATGTCTGGTTCAGCTATCGCCCCATTCCCAATCCTGGCGAAGACGATTGGGTCCTTCGCGACGTCTCCTTCCGCGTCGAGCCCGGCCAAACCTTAGCCATCGTCGGCCACACAGGCGCAGGCAAGACCACGCTTATCTCTCTTCTCCTACGCTTCTACGACATTCAGCGCGGCCAAATCCTTCTCGACGGCGTCGACATCCGCAAAATCAATTTGCAAGACCTCCGCCGCCAATTCGGCATCGTCCTCCAGGATCCCTTTCTCTTCAGCGGCACCATCGAATCCAACGTTCGCCTCGGCACTCCCGACATCGACCGCTCCACCGTCGAAAACGCCATTTGCGAAATCGGCCTAGCCGATTTCATCGAATCGCTCCCCGAAGGCGTCGGCGCCAGCGTCAACGAGCGCGGCTCCACTCTCTCCGTAGGCCAGCGCCAGCTCATCAATTTCGCTCGCGCCCTCGCGCACAATCCGCGCTTCCTCATACTCGACGAAGCCACCTCCAGCGTGGACACCAAGACCGAGCTGCAAATCCGCGGCGCCCTCGACCGCCTCCTCAGCGGCCGCACCGCTCTAGTCATCGCGCATCGCCTCAGCACCATTCAGCACGCCGACCGCATCCTCGTCTTCCACAAAGGGCGCCTGCGCGAGCAAGGCGCGCACCAGGAACTCCTCGCTCAGCGTGGAATCTATTACCGCCTCTACCAGCTCCAGTACAAAGAGCAAGAGCTGCACATCTCCGATGAAGACGCGCGTCCGCAGCAAGGTTCACCTCTGCCGCTGCCTCTTCCCGCCAGCGACTGAGCGCTCCCCTGCCGCATGCCGCCCATCTCTCTTCTACTCTCCGCCGGTGAAGCCAGCGGAGATATGTACGCCGCGCGCCTCGCCGCCGCGCTAAAGCAGCGCGCCGACCTCGAAATCTTCGGCATGGGTGGCCCGCAAATGCGTGCCGCCGGCGTCGACATCGTCACCGACTACTCCGAAGTCTCCGTCGTTGGCATCACCGAAATCCTCAGCCATCTGCCTTCGCTCGTTCGCGCCATGCGTCGCCTCGTCCGCGAGGCCGAGCGCCGCAAGCCCGCCTTTGCGATCCTCACCGATTTTCCCGGCTTCCACCTGCGCCTCGCCCGCAAACTCAAACGCCGTGGCATTAAAAACATCTACTACATCTGCCCGCAATTCTGGGCCTGGCGGCCGTGGCGCGTGCGCGTAGTGCGCCGGCGCTTCGCGCAGGCACTGTGCATTTTTCCTTTTGAAGAAAAATTCTATGGCGATGCCGGAGTACCCGTGAAGTTCATCGGCCATCCGCTGGTCGGCGCCGTGCACGCGTCGCTTGATCGCCATGCTTTCTGCCGTGAGCAGAACCTCGATCCGCACAAAAAACTCGTCACCATCTTGCCCGGCAGCCGCGCCGCCGAGCTGCGCCAGCACTTGCCCATAATCCGAGAGGCTTGCCTGCGCATGCATCGCGAATCAGCAGCACAATTCGTCCTCGCCGCAGCCCCGGGCGCCAACCTCGCGGCCCTGCGCGAACGCTGGCCACCCGAACTCCCTCTGAAAGTCGTCGCCGGAGAAACCTACAACGCCCTCGCCGCCGCCGATGCCGCGATTGTCTCGAGCGGCACGGCCACCATCGAAGCCGCGCTCCTCGACGTGCCCATGGTCGTCATCTATCGCGTCACGCCTCTCACGGCACTGTTGGCCAAGCCACTGGTACGCACACCTTTCTTCAGCATGGTCAACCTAATCGCCGGGAAGCGTGCCGTGCCCGAGCTAATCCAAAACGATTTCACTGCGGACCACGTAACCGCCGAAATACTTCGTTTGTTAAACGACCAGAGCGCCCGCGCATCTCTCCGACGCGACCTCGCCGAAGTCCGCCAGCGTCTCGGCCCCCCGGGCGCAGTCGAGCGCGCCGCCGACGCCATCCTCCAGCTACTTGCTTCAGCGCATGGCAACGCCAAATGAGCCTCTGCTATCCTATATAGGGAGGAATAAGCACTCCTGCGCACTTAGTCGGGCGCAGTTTTTTTGGAGTGCGGCGGTCTAGCCCCCGCTTCTCGGTTTTCACATCGCGACCAAATCTGAATTCGAGCGCAAACCGAGCCCAATGTGACATTTGCGTTATTTCTCTTCCAATAGAGGCAACGTGTCGGCGCTCACAGCAAACCGAAGATGCTCAGCACCTGCCAGCAAAATGAAAGGGGTCCGATGACCCGCAACAACAAGCTTTCCTCGGCCTTATTCCTCGCGGCGCTCCTCCTCGCTTGCGCGCCTCTGCGCGCCCAAACTCCCCGCCCGCCCTCTTTCCTCGCCGACCATTACGACGTCTCCGCCACGCTCGATCCCATCACGCAGTCCCTCTCCGCCGTGGCCAAAGTCAGTTTCAAGGCCCAAGAAGTCTCCAGCGCCGTCCGCGTCGAGCTGCATCCCAATCTCAACATAACCGACGTGAAGTCCGCGGAAGGCAAGACACTCGGCTTTGAGCGCGACACCCAAAATCCGCTGAACCTAATCGTCAATCTGCTTTCCCCCGTGGCGCAAGGCGCCAAAGTTTCTTTAACCTTCACCTACGCCGGTCCTCTCGCCAACGAAGAAAACAGCCCTGTCCCGGGCGTCCGTGCTGCGGCCATTAACCGCGACGGAGCGTTCCTGCTTCTCCCCGCGCGCTGGTTTCCTCTCACCAACTATCCCTCCAATCGCTACACCGCCACCTTCCGCCTCAACGTTCCGGAAGCGTTCGCGGTAGCCGGCACCGGAAAAGCCGCCGCTCCCACGCCGACTCCCGGCAAGAACAGCGTCGAAGGCAATCGCCTCCTCTACACCTTCCAGTGTGATACGCCCGCCCCGCATGGCACTTTCGTTGCCGGCAATTTGCAGCTCAATCCGAAGCAAGCCGAAGGCATCAGCGTCAACGTGTACGCTCCCCGCGAAGCCAGCGGCGATGCACAGAAGTTCGCTGACAGCGTCGCGCGTTCCACGGTTGCCTTCTCCGATATGTTCGGCCCCTTGCCCCGGCCGGAGTTCACCGTCGCCCAGCTTCCCGACGGCACGCTCCGCGATTTTGCGGGGCCGGGTCTGTTGCTCTTTAGCAAACGCATCTGGGATCCCAGAGCCTCCGACCGCACCATCGCCCGCCTGGTCGCTTCGCAATGGTGGGGCAACGCGGTGCTCCCCGCCACGCGCGGCGATGTCTGGATCAGCGATGGCCTGGCGCGCTACTCCGAAGCTCTCTACGCCGAGCAAAACGCCGGCAAGGAAGCGGGTCTAAAAGCCGTCGACGAATTCGCCGTGGGCGCCTTAATGTACGAAGAAGCCGCTCCGATCGCCCAAGCCGCCCGTCTCGCTCCGTATTCCCCCGACTATCGCTCCGTCGTAATGAACAAAGGCGCCATGATCTTCCACATGGTGCGCGCACAGATGGGCGACGTCGCCTTCAAATCCCTGTTGCACGATTTCTACATCAAATACGCGGAGGGCAGCGCTTCCATCGAAAACTTCGAAGCCCTTGCACAACAGCACGCGCAAGCTTCCGTTAAAGCCGGCCAGCCGCCGCCCGACCTCCGCGGCTTCTTCGCGCAATGGCTGAATTCCACCGGTGTTCCGGACTTCACCATGGAATATGTGGTCTACCGCACGCGCCAGGGCTTCCGCGTGGTCGGCAAGATCAAGCAGCCTCTCGACACTTTTCACATGCCGGTCGACCTGCGCATCGATACGGAAGGCAATCCCGAAACCAAGACGATTGACGTGATCGGCACCGAATCCGAATTCACCGTGGAAACGTTCGGTCGTCCCAAGCCCGGCGGCATCAAGATCGATCCCAACAACGTCGTCCTGAAGGGCAGCTCCACGCTGCGTGCTCGCGCCGCCATTGCTCGCGGCGAAGAGCTTGCCGAACAGGGTCGCTACTACGACGCCATCGGCCAATATCAGCGTGCTCTCTCCATTCAGCCCAATCGCCCGCTGGCCAACTTCCGCATGGGCGAGGCCTTTTTCTACCAGAAAAATTACCAGGCCGCCGCTAACGCCTTCCGCGATGCTCTGCAAACCGTTCCCGAGGCGTCTGAGAAGTGGACTGAAGTCTGGAGCCACATCTATCTCGGCAAAATCTTTGACCTTCTTGGCCAGCGCGCCCGCGCCGTCAACGAATACAGCAAAGCCAAACAAACCAACGATGACACCGGCGGCGCCCAACAAGTCGCCGAGCAACTCCTGAAGAAGCCCTACGCCGAAGGCGGCATCTCCGCCGCCGCTCCAGCCACAGGCACAACTCCAGCGGCTGCCAGTCCCCAAGCTCCCCCGGCCAACGATCGGCCCGTCCTAAAAAAGCAACCTAACCCCGCCCCCAACTGAACTTTGTGGAATTTTTGGCGGTGCGAACGCACCTGCGTTGTCAGCGGCTTCGCCGGGCGAGCCCAGTCGCGCAATACGGGAGTGATTTGGCACGCCAGCCGGGCCGTGTCGCTACATCAGTTCTTCAATGAACGAGCGGGCCACATCGGAGGGCACTTGCAGGTCGCGATCGATCAAAGGTCCTTCGTTCAAGACCGGCTCCGCCCCATGCAAGGTGGGGACATCGGTGCGCTCGAAGAATTTCCCGATGGGGATCTCCTCGCCCCAAAGCAAAGATTTCTCCATCGCGGCTGTCCAATTAGCCGGGTCATATGAGGAGTCGTCCTCGAGCTTCTTCACTCGCGGACGGAACCACTGATAAGTATTGTCGTGATTGTAGGTGACACACGGGCTGAAAACGTCGAGGAACGAGAAGCCCTTGTGCTCAATACCTTGCTTGATCAGTTCCGTAAGTTGCTTTTGTTCGCCGCTAAAACCGCGGGCGATGAAAGTGGCGCCTGCGGCTAGAGCGAGGGAAATGGGGTTGACCGGCGCTTCGATGTTGCCGAAGGGCATGCTTTTCGTCTTCATGCCGACTCGGCTGGTCGGCGAGGTCTGGCCCGTGGTGAGGCCGTAGATCTGGTTGTCCATGACGATGTAGAGCAGGTCCACATTCCGCCGCATCGAGTGGACGAAATGGTTGCCGCCTATCCCGAAGCCGTCACCGTCGCCGCCAGTCACAATAACAGTCAGCTCGTGATTGGCGAGTTTCAGGCCAGCGGCCACCGCGAGGGCCCGGCCGTGAAGCGTGTGCATGCCATAGGTGTTGATGTAGCCGGGAAGATTGGATGAACAGCCGATGCCGCTGATGGTGACCACTCTATGTGTCGGTATCTGCAGCTCGACGAGGGCTTTTTGAAGTGCGGCGAGCACACCGAAATCACCGCAGCCGGGGCACCAGTCGGGATCGACTTTGCCCTTCAGATCGGCCATGGTCAATTGACTGGCGCGCTGTACGCTGGTCGCCATGTGCGTCTCCTCCTCAGACCATAATCTCGTGCATGGGAACGGAGAGTTTCGTGTTCCCCGCGAGCTGTTCCTTCACGGCCTCGACAATGTGGTGCGGCATGAAGGGTTCGCCGTCGTACTTGCGAATGTGGCCGCTGGGCACAAAGCTGGTTTCGCTGCGCAGGTAGCGCGCAAACTGCCCGCTGTAGTTGTTCTCCACGATGATGGTGCGTTGCGAGTCTTTCAGGATTTCGAGAATGGCTTCGCCATGCAACGGCACGAGCCAGCGGATTTGCAGCTGATTGGCGGAGATGCCTTGCTCATTGAGGAGTTCACAAGCCTCCTCGATCACTCCTTTCGTCGAACCCCAGCCAATCAAGGTCACATCGGCATCGCGTGGGCCCGAGAGCGCGGGCGGCGGAACGGCGGCCTCAATACCTGCGACCTTGCGCATACGCTTTTCCATCATGGCCCGGCGCTTGATTGGATTGGTGAACTCGTCGCTAATTATTACGCCGTCTTCCTGGTGTTCATCTGTAGCCACCGTGTGGATGTGGCCGGGCACGCCGGGAACCGCGCGCGGCGAAATGCCGCTGTCCGTGATTTTGTAGCGTTGGTAGCCGCCGTTCGTGGCAACCGCGGAGTGTGCGCCGTTGCCGTTGGCGCCGGTGATGAGCTCGCCGCGATCAATCGGAGGACTGAAATCCAGATCTTTCGGATCAACGCTGAGCCTGCCTTCCGACAGCAGCAAATCGCAAAGCACGAGCCCTGGACACTGGAAGCGGTCAGCAATATTAAATATCTCGGGAATAAGCTTGAAGCAGTCTCCGATGTCGAGCGGAGCTCCGATCACCCTCGGATAATCGCCAAAGGCGGCGCCGAGCATCTGCCAGAGGTCGCCCTGCTCGGTTTTGGTGGGGACACCCGTCGACGGGCCGGCTCGCTGGCAGTTGATGACCACCACCGGGGTTTCGATCATCGCGGACATGCCCAGTCCCTCGCTCATCAGTGCGAAGCCGCCACCGGACGTCGCACACATCGCGCGCACGCCTGCGTGAGCCGCGCCGATGGCCATATTGATCACGCCGATCTCGTCCTCGACCTGCCGGACCATGATGCCGGCTTTGCGCGCGTGTGCCGCCATCCAGTGCAAAACGCCGGTCGACGGGCTCATGGGATAGGCACAGTAGAATTTCACACCTGCTGCCGCACCTCCCATCGCCATCGCAATATTGCCACTCAAGATCGCGTAGCGTTTCTCCGTTTTGGGCAACGGATTCGGAAAAGCCGCGAAGTGTGCGGCGGCGTAATCGTAGCCGGCGCGCGCAACGCTGACGTTTTCTGCAACCACGGCATCGCCCTTTTTCTTGAACTGCTCTTTGAGCACTTCCTCCAAGGCCGGGAAGCCGATGCCCATCATGTGAAGGCCGGCGCCTATGGCGAGGGTGTTCTGCGCGACTTTGTTTCGCGTGATGTCGGCCAGCTCTGAAACGGGAAGCGGGCAAAGCTGCACGCCGTCCGCGGCAGAACCCGGTTTGATCGTGTCGGCGTTGTAGATACAGGAAGCGCCGGCGGCTAGCAGGTTCAGGTGCCGGTCCATGCTGTCCTGATTGAGGGGGATGAGCAGGTCGATACGGTCACCCATATTGGTGACTTTTTCCGGGCCCGTTCGAATCGTAAGAAAAGTGTGCCCGCCGCGAATGATGGATTGATAGGCGTTGTAGGCGTTGAGGGTGAGGCCCCGGCGGCTGAAGATCTTCGCGAAAATGTCGCCGGGAGTGGCGACTCCTTGGCCAGCCGCGCCTCCGATGCCGATAGCAAAGGTCTGCTTCATCACGCCCTCACTGATTGAGAGCCGGCCGAGCCGCGAGGAACGAACGCTGGGGCCAGGCTCAATGAATGTTGGTTTCCCGGGTCGAGAGACTCCTCATCCGAATGATTCGTTCTTTTCGGGTAGCCGGAGTATACACCCAATTCTTCCGGTTGTTTCCTTGCATCAACCAAGGGCTAGACGTAAGATTCCGGCACCAATCACGTCGAACCTCTACGCCATTCGATTTGCTGCGAACGCAGGAGGTCTCCAATGCCCATCAACGAGGAATTGACCATTCGTATGGACAATCGTCCCGGCTCGCTGGGAAGAGTCTGCCGCGCGCTCGCCGACCGCGGCGTGAACATCCTGGCTTTTCAATCCATCCCCGCGGAGAAAACCATCCTCGTCTGCATGGTCGTCGACAATCCCGCAGCCGCGGGAGCCATCCTGGACCGCGCAGGCATCAGCTACTCAGAAGGCGAAGTGGCGCAGGTCAAGCTTCCACACGGGCCGGGCGAGCTGGCGCGCGCCGCCGCGATGCTCGGCGACGCCAATATCAACATTCACTACGCATACTGCGGTGTTGAGCCCAACACGAATGCGCCCTTGGTGATCTTTGGAGTAACGGAAGTGGGCCGCGCGGCAACAATCCTGGACCAGACCGCTGCCGCCGCCGCGGCAACCTAGCTAAGTAGCGCGTGCTCCCGCATCTTGCCCTTGCATTCGTTCAAAAAGGGCACACCGCCTTAACCGGCGGTCGCGCCCTTACTTTTTCGCCTAACCTTTCTAAGCTCAAACCGTCACGCTCGCCCCATTAAATCGTTGAATCGCAAATCCTGAAAACTCTTCCCCATAAATTTCCCGCTGATCCGTCAGGATGCTCAGCGCCACCGCCTCGCCCAGCCTGAGTCCATCCGAGTAGTCCGTGCGCCAATGAACTCCAGCAAAATTGCGTCCGAGGCCAATGTTTGACGCCAACTTGTTGATCTCCCCATTAACGGTGATTTGTCCCGCGTCCGCTCCGCCGTAGGTCATCAACGACAACCCGTCCTGGCCCGCATCCTGAGTCGTTCCGTTCGTCAACGCATGAAACGGAGCGGAAATGACACCATGATCAGCCTTCTCAATCTCGGTGAAAATGACCAAGACCTCTCCATCACCTTTTTCTTCGATGGGGGTCGCTACAACCTTCCGGCGCACCTGAAGGTCAACGGGTCTACGATGCTCAATGTGAGTGACGTCATCATGATGCAGCAGCCGGACTCCGACCGAAACACGATTCCTCCCGATGTCACTCACGGTAGCGCGGTCTTATCTGGCTTGCTGGGTTACCCGGAATTGATTAATGTTGCAGTCAGCGTTGGAATTTTCAACGTATCCACCGCCACATGCGGGACGACATGCCCCACTTGCTTCGGCTATACCGCTTTCCAGGTTCAGGGCTCGAATTCCACCGCACCCGTTGGCGGCACCGCAACATTCACGGCCCTCGCTCTCGGGCAGGACAACTACTGGCATGATGTCTCTGCCCTGCCGCCGTACCCCGACGGCACTCCAGGCACAGTCTGGACGAGCGACAATGGGAACGTCGCAACTTCACAAGGAGCAGGCAATTTCAACGGCGTCAGCACCGGAACATTCAATGCCGTCGCGACAACCAACTGGATGGACGTCAATCCCGACTGCCCAGCGGGATCGCACCAGCAGTGCCCTACCACTCCTTATGGCCCCAACAGCGCCGGAGGCACCATCTATCAACCGATCCCGACAAGTCTCTCGATTGTTGGGACCGATTCAACCACTAGCGAGTCTGGCTGCACTACCTCTGGCGGCAATGCGGGATGCGGCGTCAGCAGAACCTTCACGTACCAGGTGAACGACCAAAACCGGCGGCCGATGGCAGTGGCTAACATGCCCGTCGGGGATGTGATCTGTAATACGTCGACCAACCAGTTGAATTTGCAGGGTTATAATACGACGTGCGGTGGGACGACCGGTTCGTGTTTCGGCACCGCAGGCCCATGCGGTAAGTTTACCGATCAGAACGGCCAATTCCCTGAGAACCTCACCGTCTGCGCGCCGGCCTGTAAGCCCTCGGGCACTTGCACGACGGCAGGCCAAACGATCGCCAACCAGACCTGGACCGTGAATGGGTATACATTAAGTTCCGACGTTAAAGGCATTTCGTACCAGTGCAACAAGATTCTGGTGAACGGACAATGAAAACCACCCGCGCAGCTTTTCTTCTGGCAATGATGCTTCTGACCTGCTCCAGATTGCCAGCACAACGGGGAAATATTGAATTGCGGGCGAAACTCGACGGTCGCGTGACAAAGTATAGTCTCTCGGCAGTCGGCCTGGCGGACGCTTTAGCCATGACCTCCACCCAATTTCAGATCCCAATAGGCATCGAGTGGGTGAGGGACAAACAGACGCTTCGTGGCTTGACTCGTACGTGGGAAGGTGAGAGCGTCCGGCAGGTTTTGACTTCGATTTTGGAAGCCTACCCAGGCTATGCCCTCCAAGCCGACGGGGGTGTAATACACGTATTCCGCCGAGACTTGCTAAACGACAGTCATAACTTTCTAAACCTAAAGGTTCCTGACTTTTTTGCGGTCCACCAAGAGCCCGCTGGCCTTGCTAACGTTCAGCTGCGGAGCGTGATGCAAAACTTGGTTTCGCCGCGTAAGCTGCCCTCAGGCGCGGGCGAAGGAGGGTCGTACACCAGCGGGAATGTCACTGAAACGCCCCTCACCCTCTCCTTGCGCGGCTTAACGGTTAGAGAGGCGCTGGGAAGGTTGGTGGAGGCTTCGGAGCGTAAAATGTGGGTCGTAACGTTTTCGGACAATCCCGAGCTCACACCCTCCGGCTTCCGCCGGACCGAAACGCTCTGGCACCTTGCCCCGTTCCCCAGTACCCAGCAACCAATGTGGGACTTCCTCGCGTCGGGAGAGTACGTCGAAATCCACAAGACCTTAGAGGCATCGAAACACAAGCAGATGCCCAACTGAACCGTGCCGGGTGCCCCAGACTGTCGATTTTACGTCTGGGTCTTTCTTTGTCATCTGCCCAAATGTGTTCGCTTGCCCGCAAACCATTCAATTCACAGTCTTTATTTCTCACTTGACAAATAGTAACGGATGCGGTAATCTTTAGTCCAGGTTCCGCTGACCGTGTCCCCTTTTCGTCCCTTCCTTCTTCCGCAACCCCGTGTGTCTCCGCCACTCGACCCAGAGCAACGCCGGGGGGTCGCTCGTTTACCCCGAGCAATATCGAAGGGCCAGTCACCTGTAATAACTATCTTTAGAATCAACACTTATAAAAGTGATACAAAACAAACGACTTTAACTTCCTTTAGAATCAACACTTATAAAAAAACGGGGGGGAGGGGGGTACCCTGCAAACCATCGGCTTGGAATCAGCAACTTCCGAGCTGCAACTCACGCAACGCCCGTCACGTGCGCCACGTGGCGTGTCTATCCCCTGTGGCATCATTCCATTGCGCATACTTCCCGTCACCACGGGCGTGTACCTCTTCACTCGCACCACCCACTGCTCACTGCCCACTACCCACTTTTGTCAACCGCCTGCAGCCGCTTCCAAGTACGCTCGAAAACGCCCGTTGCCTGCTCGTCAAACAGCACAAAATAAATGGTTTCGAGCGGGCTTCCGTTCCGCAAATGCTCCGCCGCCTCCTGCAGCATGATCTCCGCGCAGTCCTTCATCGGGAATCCCGCGATCCCCGTGCCCACAGCCGGGAACGCAATCGTCTTCAGCCCGCGCTCTACAGCAAGCCGCAGCGAGTGCGCCGTGGAGCGCCGCAGCGTCTCCGCCGTGGTGAGGCTGCCCAGCCCCATGCTCGCCGCGTGAATCACGTACTTGGCCGCGAGCTTGCCGCCAGTGGTGATGACCGCATACCCCACGGGGATGCTGCCAATGGCGTCGCACTCGCGTTGGATCGCATCCCCGCCCTTGCGGCGGATCGCGCCCGCAACTCCAGCGCCCAGAATGAGTTCGTTGTTTGCGGCGTTCACAATCGCGTCCGTATCCATCTCCGTCAGGTCACCCTGCTGGATCACGACTCTCGATGCAATTTCCTTCACGCTCTGCCGGCTCATCGTGATTCCGTGAATTCCCTTTCAGGCACAACCTTGACTTCTTTGCCCATTCGCCGGCCAACCTCTAGGCATCGCGCAATGGTTTCTTCGGAAGTCTGGAGCGTGGAGACTAACTCAAGCGCGTTCGATTGCCCATCTTTGCAAACGAATCGCAAGCCGATGCAGCGCTCCGGGCAGAACGTGACTGCCGCCAACTCCGCAATCGAAAGTGCAGGCGAGCTGCTCGCAAAGACGGCATCGGGCTTGGCAAATTTGTCAAAGATGGTGAACATCTCAATCTTCATCTCCATCTCTTCCGCCACCGCCTCGACAATAAGATCCCCCGCGCGCACCGCCTCCTCGATTTTGCTCGCGAGAACGAGCCGCGAGCGCGCCTCAGCACCAACATTCGCACCGTCCGCAATCCACGTCGCAGCTCGCTCCAGCCTGCTCTCGGAAACATCCTCGAGAACAGTTCGGTATCCAGCCAGCAGCACAGCGCAAGCGATCCCGCGCCCCTGGTCGCCGGCCCCGATCACCGCAATGGTCTGGATTTCGCTTGCCATATCCGTGCGCGTCACGCGCTGTGCTGTCATTCGCGTTGTAGGCGCGCTAATACCGCGGAACGGTAGAATCAATCTCTGCCGACCAGCGATCGATTCCGCCGGCCAGCGATTTCGCGCGCGCCACTCCCTGGCCGCGCAGCCAAACCGCCACGTCCAAGCTGCGCATCCCGTGATGGCAGTAGCAAATCACTTCGTCATCGGTGTCCAGCGCCTGCAAATTCGCGGGAATCGTACCCATGGGAATCAGCTTCGCGCCTTCAATGCGGCAGATCTCAAATTCCCACGGCTCGCGCACATCCACAAGCAAAACGCTCTCGCCGCGGTCCAGCCGTTGCTTCGCCTCGGCCGGAGTTATCTCCAGATCATTCATGCAAAATTCCTCGATTCAATTATAGGCTGGAAACTGTAACGCTGAAACTTGCTGGGCAAAAGCGAAGCTACTTGCCTTGAAATTTCGGCGAGCGTTTCTCGAAAAAGGCGCGGATGCCTTCGCCGCAATCTCCGGATGAAAAGCATTTCATCTGCTGCTCGACTTCCAGGTTCAGCAGCGCTGTCAGTTCCTCTTTGTCGCGGCCGAACAAGGTTTGCTTCACGGCGCGAATCGCAATCGCCGGGCCCTGCGCGATTTTCTGCGCCAGCGCGCGTGCTTCGCTTTCCAGTTGCGCGAGCGGCACCACGCGATTCACGATGCCGAGCCGCAGCGCCTCCGCCGCATTAATCATGTCGCCGGTGTAAAACAGTTCCGCCGCTTTCGCCGGGCCCACCAACTGCGGCAGAAAAAATGTTCCACCGTAATCCGGAAACAATCCCACCTTCGCAAAATTCTGCCCAAACATCGCATCTTCGGAAGCGATGCGAATATCCGCGGCCAGCGCAATGTTCATGCCCGCTCCCGCAGCGGCGCCATGCACCGCGGCGATCACCGGCTGGCGCATGGTGCGAATCTTGAGAACCGCTTGCATCCCCGAGCGCAGAATGGGCTGCAGCTCCGTCAAATCTTTGTCTTGGTGCCCTTTTCCAATCGCCTGCAGGTCGCCGCCCGCGCAAAACGCGCGCCCGGCTCCCGCTAGCACCACCACATTGATGTCCTGATCCGCTTCCACTCGCGTCAATGCATCGTTCAGCGCCAAAACCAGATCTTTGTTGAGCGCATTCATGCGCTCCGGCCGGTTCAAAATCAATGTGGCGACGCTGCCTTCGCCCTTTTCCAAGACGGCGCGATTCTCTTGCATGGGATGTGAAGATGCGCTCATAGCGACTCCACCGGATGCGCACTGCTCTCGCGTTCCTTCTCCACGCGCTTCACTAGTTGCGCCAACTTGCGGAAGTGCTGCAGCTTTTCATTTTTGCTTTTCATCTCCGGACCGGGCGTCGCCGGCAGCACGTACACGCGCGCGCCATACAGCGATTCCTTCTGCAATCCGAATTTGCATTTTCTCTGCGCAAACAATTCATACGTCATTTTTCCATTAAACGCTACCACGCGCGGCGCAAACTCTTCCAGTTTTTGCGACAGCACGATGCGTCCTTCCGCAAAATCCTCGCGCGCAAGCTCCGCCGCCGTTTTCGACGGGCGCTTGACCAAATCCGTAAGCCCGATGCCAAACTCAATCACGCGCTTATCATCGCGATAATCAAAAGGCTCCGGCACCACGCCACCCTCAAAAATCAGAGGCCAGAATTCGTTATCGCGCCCGGCATAATAATGCCCCACGCGCACGGACGACTCCGTTGGATGGCAGCCAATAATCACCAGCTTCATGCCTTTGCGAAGATGGTCGGGCAGGGTCCGCATTCCGCTAGCTTACCTGTTCCGCGGCTCGCGCGGCGCACATGGTTCGATAATACTGCGCAAATTGTTACGTACCCCGACCATGCCTAGGCGCGGTCATTTCTGAATCGCGGGCGGCGGTCAGGTCATCCAAGTATATGGCTTCGAGGTGTGGCATTGTATTGTGCTACTTTAGCGATGCAAAGCATCCAACCTGGATTACTCGCCAGCCTGGCGAAAGCGCCTACCTTGAGCATACCGAATCCACATCGGCTTCCCTCCAAAGTCGCCCGTGAAGATGAGCATCTGCTGGTTGCCGCCGCGAAATCGGGCGATACCTCCGCATTCGAAGAGCTCGTGAACCGCTACGAGCGAAAAATCTTTCGCCTCACTATGAACATCACGCGCAACCGCGAAGACGCGGAAGACGCCATGCAAGACGCGTTTATGAAAGCGTATTCGCACCTGCACCAATTTCAGGAGGGCTCGCGCTTTTACACCTGGCTGGTTCGAATCGCCGCCAACGAAGCGCTGATGCGGCTGCGCAAGCGCCGTCCCAATCAAGTTTCGCTGGACGAACCGATTGAGGGCGAGGATGATTTCATTCCACAGCAAATTGAGGACTGGGGACCGAGTCCGGAGCAGCGCTACGCGCAAACGGAGATGCGCGATATTTTGCGCAGCGTGATTGAAGACTTGCAGCCGGATTTTCGGATAGTCTTTTTGCTGCGCGACGTGGAGGGGCTTTCCACGGAAGAAACGGCGGAGACGGTGGGAATTTCGGAGGCGGCGGTGAAGTCGCGGCTGTTGCGCGCGCGTCTCAAGCTGCGTCAGAAGTTGGATCGTCACTTTCGACAGGATGGAAAGCATTGAACTGCGAAGGCGTATTTCGGCGCGTTTCCAGTTACATCGACGGCGACCTGGAAGCCACGGTAGTCGAGGAGATCGAACTGCACCTAAAGCAGTGCCGGGACTGCACTATTTTGGTGCAGCAGACGAGGCTTACCATTCATTTGTACTACGATTCGGATTTGGTGGATTTTCCGGTGGAAGTGCAGGCGCGTTTGCATGAGACCTTGCGACGGAAAATTCGCCGGGAGCGGAAATGACAACCCTGCGGGCTGGCCGGGCTGAAGCCCGGCCACTACACTGGGACGCGCCTGCCTGCGCAGACAGGCTAAAGAGCGCCCTACAACGCTCCGGACCAGAAGGGCAATTCTCGACCTAGTTTTTTTTCACGGGCAAGCGCGTAGACCCGCATCGCAACGGCTAGATCCCACGAAGCGATTCCATTGGACTTGAACAGCGTCACTTCCGTGTCGCTGGTTCTGCCGCTGACCTTTCCCGCCACCACATCGGATAATTTCCTTACGCCGGTCCAACAGATTTCATCGCCCTTGAAAGCGATGATCAGGTCGCCGGCTTCCTGCCGCGATTGTTCGACCGAATCCACCACGATGACATCCGCGCTCGCGACGGCTTCGTCATCGAGTTCGCGTTTGTGGGCGTGATTTGCGCCAATGGCATTGATGTGCATTCCGGAGGCAAGATCAGCGCCGCTAAGCACGGGCTGCGACGCAGTGGTGGCCGTGCAGATAATGTGCGCGCCGCGCGCAGCTTCGGAAGAAGAGTTGGCGGGTTCGACAGGGATGCCGATTCGTTGCGACATTTCGTCCGCGAATCGCTTGCGGCTGTCCGCGTTGCGGCCGTACACGCGCGCTAAGGAGAGCTTGCGCACCGCAGCAATCGCTTCCAGTTGCGTTTTGGCTTGCCCGCCAGTGCCGATAATGGCAGCGACAGAAGCACCGCGGCGCGCGAGGTATTTCGTAGCCACTCCGGAAGCGGCACCGGTGCGCAATTGTCCCATGTAGTCCGCTTCGATCATGGCGACCAGATCGCCGCTGGCGATTTCGTAGAGCGGAACCAGGAAGCGAAGTTTGCCGCGCACGTAGGTGTACTGCTTCATGGCCAGAAAGCCGGCGGTGAAATCCGCAGCGGCCATATAGTGAAAAAACCCGCCGGAGGGAAGCTCGAAGCGGCGGCGCGGATGAACAATCACTTCACCGCTGGTTTGTTTGCGGGAAATTTCTTCGACGGCCTCGAGGGCCATCGGCATGGTGAGAACCTGCTGAACCTCGGCTTCGCTGATGTGCAGCGTCATTCGGCGGCGCCTCCGTAATACCTGAATTCTACAGGTGCAGGCGAAATCTGAAAACTCGGGCGGCCGCGGTGTCGAGCAAGAGCAAGTCGCCGGCCGGGGTGACGACGATTTTGCGGACGATACTGGAACCTACGCCGGGCACCCAGGTCGAGAGATCGAGGGTGCGCTGAAATGAGCCATCAAGCGGCCAGACGTAAACCGAAGGGTGACTCGTGCCTACTGCAAAGATGAATTTGCGATTCACGGCGATGCCGGTGAGCTGCGAATCCGTATCGGTGGGCACGACAACCGTACGCCGCAGGGTTCCGGAGGCGTCGTACACTTTGATTTCTGACTGGGCCGAGTCGCTTACGTACACCAAACCGTCAGGCCCAACAGTGAGAGCCGTCGGATTGTCGATCTGGGTGTTATTGGAGGCGTTTTTCGCGGCGGCGCCACCCCACGAGCCGATCAGGCGGAGCGCCGGGCTGAATTTGCGAATACCGTAGGGATGTTTGGCGGTGACGTAGACCGTGCCGTAAGCATCGACGGCGATGTGCAGCGATTCGCGGACTGCGGAGAGTGCACCGGTGCGCAATTCGCGGTGGCGCATAGCATCAGAAAAGAAAATGGCCACCGTGCCGCGGTGACTATCGGCGACATAGATGGCGCCTCCGGCATCGACGGCGATGTCGGCAGGGTGCAGGTTGGTGCGATCGTCCTGAAACGAGAGGCGCGGCTCGCCGCTTGGCGAAAACTTGTGGATGAATCCGGTGGCTGCATCGGCGATGTAGATGATGGACTCGCCGTCGCTGGCCATAGCCACGGGTTTGTCGAATTGGCCGGGACCTTCGCCGCGGGAACCCCAGGTGTCGACGTACTCGAAGGGCGGCGGAGGTGCGGGAGCGGCAGTGGCGGTTTGTGCCGAGCGGGAGCAGGCGCACAAAATTAGCGCCGCGCCGAGCACCACGACGAAGAGCGAGGGTGCCGGCAAGATGCCGGCGCTACGGGGCGGGCGGTTTGCGCTTGGTTGAGTCATTACGCTGCGGTCCTTCGCGTACCCTCGTCGGGTACGCTCAGGATGACAGCGCGTTAAGTGATGACGTTGAGGTGAGCAGGCACGCCTGGGCGGGCAGGCAGGTTCAGCCAAGCAAGAGTTTGTGTCCACTATCGCTTTGCAGCCTTTGCGGAACCGGCGGCGGCGGGTTTGCGGGGGACGTCGCCAGGTTCGCGGACGCGGCGCACTACCGTTTGCGTCAGGCGATAGACGCGTTCTTCCTTCGGGCCGCTCATCTGTCGAAAACGAAATTCCGGCTCGCCTTTTGGCCCTTTGCCGAGACGGATGGGCATTTGGCCGCACAGCTTATTTTCGATGAAGGCAGTTTCGTAACGCGTACGCCGGGCGTTCCAGGTGTAAACGCGGAGAAGCATGAAATCGCACGGCTGCCCTTCGGCGCTGCGCGTTCCCGCGACTAGATACTGCGGCTTGTCGCCGGAGGGGCTGGCGACGCGGTTCAGCTCGAACCAGGCAATGGGGCGCACGTTGGCGGAGGCCATGCCTTCGCGAACGGCGTCAGGCAAATCAAGCTCGACAAAGCGAGCGATGACCCAGCCGGCGATGGGAACGGTCTGGTCGCCGGGCTGCGTGGTGTTATTGGATTCGGAGCTGCGGGCAGAGGGTTCGCCGGGCGGGCGCGTGGCCAAGCCGCGAACCAGGAACCAATCCTCTTTCTTGGTTTCCTGCGGCTCGGCGTTTTCTCTGTCGTCGCCGGTCTGCACCCAATCGGCGACGGCGCGCGCTACAACTTCGACGGGAACACCTCGGCCAAACTGGTACAAACGATGCTCGGTGCGTCCGGGCTCGACCCGGAGATTGGTTTGCACTTTGGTGCGGCCGCGCGCCTGAACGGGCATGGCTTTGGCGGCCTTGAGCAGCTTGACGCTGCGCTGCCAGAGCGCAGGCTCGAGAAGTAGTCTACTGTCGACCCAGCCGATTATGCCGCTGACGGTGCGTACTTTTGCGTTGTCGTTGCGGCGCGCCATGACGTCGACGCGATCGCCGTAATGCAGTGTGTCGATCGGTTCGCGCACTTGCGCGACGCTGCTCCACAGTGTGGTGCTGCGCTCGCTGACGTAGGCCTCGCCGAGATATTCGTGTTTGGGGCGAAAGAGCCAGGCCGTTACGGCAACGACACAAAGCAGAGGCACCGCCACGAGGAGCTTTCGCTTCATTGGTGGGCCTCAGGACTGGTGAATGACACCATGGGTGATACGGTCTTCATGCGCCCAATTTTTCTGTGCGACACATGATTGTAACCGATTCCTTGCTGGGACCAGAGAAACCGTGACGAGGAGTTTCTGCTACAATGCGCGCGGCTCAGATTTTTTTGGCGGAGAAGTTTCCTCTCGGTTTGACAGTGTAAAAGGGGCGGCCCTTCGAGGCTCCCCTCGAAGCTCGGGGTAAACAAGCCGCCGCACCCCAAATTGCTGGCCGATGCACCCGGAGTACGGAGAATACGCGTGAAATTCTTGAATTCGCTTCAGCCATTCGGATTATTGGTGCTCCGGGTTGCGCTGGGGGTAATTTTTCTGTATCACGGCTACCCCAAGCTGGCACATTTGCGCGGCGGCGCGCAGATGCAGAGTTTCTTCGTAGAGCATGGATTGCCGGGCTATTTTTTATACATCTCGGGAGTTGTGGAAACTTTTGGCGGAGGTTTACTGCTGCTGGGATTGTTTACGCGGGCGGCGGCGCTGTTGCTGGGAATCGAGATGTGCGTGGCGATTTGGAAGGTGCACAGCGCGCATGGGTATCTGGCTGTGCATGATTATGAGTTTCCGCTGGCTCTGGCGACGGCGTGTTTCGCCCTGGCGACCGTAGGGGCGGGATTGATTTCGCTGGACCAGCCTTTGTTTGAGGGAAGAGTGCGGACGGCGCGGAATCCGAAGTAAATAGTCTCTGTGGCTGGCGCACCTAAAGATAGTCGGTAAAAGGTAACGTCGAGATCAAGTTTTCGGCGTTTCTTCAGGCTGGAAAGCGGCGGCCCTTCGAAGCTCGGGGTAAACAGGGTAAACAAGACCGCCGCACTCCAAAAAAACTACGACGTTGCTGGGGCTGATGGCGCGGAGGTGGTTGCTACGCCTGTGGGGCCGGGCGGTAGCGCGATCCAGAGGATGATGTAAGCCAGCAGCCCTGCGCCCGCGCACAAAAACGCCAGGAGCCACACAACGCGAATGAGCGTGGGATCGAGATCGAAGTAGTCTGCCAGCCCTGCGGCGACGCCGGCGATTTTTTTGTCCGTGGTGGAGCGCACGAGACGTTTTTTGGGTCCGCACGGGGCAGCATTTACGGCCGCAGCACCCTCGGCGGGCTGCTTGGCACCGCAGTTGTAGCAAAAATTAGACCCGTCGGCGATTTGCTTCTGACAATTTGCGCAGACCATGAATTCACCTCCACAGGGCGGTGTTTCGTTCGCCTCTAGTCATTGATACGAATTGGGTAGACAAAAAGTTTCCTCGTCACATTTCTTGTTCCGGGCGGACGCGTTTGCGTCAGTACTCGAGAAGCTGGCGCACCGCCGAAAGAATATGCTCGGTCTGCGGAAGGATAACATCTTCGAGCTTGGGCTGATAGGCGCAGAAGGTGTCCATAGCGGCGACGCGCTTGACGGGGGCGTCGAGCTCATCGAAAAGCTCTTCAGCAATGCGCGCGGCGATTTCAGCGCCAAAACCCCAGCTCAGCATGTCTTCATAGGCCACGATGACGCGGTGATTTTTGCGGACGGTGGCGGCGATGGCGTCCCAATCATAGGGAGAGAGCGAGCGGAGGTCGATGATTTCCACGGAAACGCCTTCGCGCTCGAGCTGCGCGGCGGCGACCTCGGCGCGATGCACAATGGCGCCGAAGGTGATGATGCTGACTTCGCTGCCTTCTTTCACTAAGCGCGCTTTGCCGAAGGGAACGGTGTAGTCGGGGCCGGGATATTCGGAGCGGTTGTACGGCTGACGGTAGAGATGTTTGTGCTCGAGGAACATCACCGGATCGTCGCAGCGCACGGAGGTGCGCAGAAGTCCGGCGACATCCAGGGCGGTGGAAGGCATCACGACGCGAAGTCCGGGACAGTGGGCGAAAATCGATTCGCCGCTTTGGCTGTGATAGATGCCTCCGCCGGTGAGATAGCCGCCGATGGCCACGCGGAGCACCGCGGGAGATTTGAAGCTGCCGTTTGAGCGCCAGCGCAGGACGCACAGCTCGTCGCGAATCTGCATCATGGCGGGCCAGATGTAATCGAAGAATTGAATTTCGGCTACGGGTTTGAGGCCGCGGGTGGCCATGCCGATAGCGCGGCCGACAATGCTGGCTTCGGCGAGCGGTGTATTGAAGACACGATCTTGGCCGTATTTTCGTTGCAGACCGGAAGTGGCTTTGAAGACGCCGCCCTTCCCTTTTACGTGTTTCAAGGTTTCGTCGCGGCTGGCGTCGGCAACGTCTTCGCCGAAGACGGTGATGCGCTCGTCTCGGGCCATTTCGTCGGAGAGCGTGGCGGCGACCATTTCGACCATGGTCTTGGGAGCGCCGTGAAATTGTGGCTGGGCGGCGAAAGCCGATGATGTGGGATCCACGTCGGGAGAATAGACGTTGACGCGAATGGATTCGATGGCGGGAGGCTCAGCGGCGAGGGCTTGATCAGCGGCTTCGCGGACTTCGTGGTCGACTTCAGCTTCGAGCGCTTCGATTTCTTTTTGGTCGAGCAAGCCCTCGCGAACGAGGAAGAGGGAAAATTTGGAGAGCGGGTCGCGATGCGCTTCTTCTTCGCGCTCCTCGGCGGTTTTGTAGAGTTTTTCGTCGTCGGAAAGCGAATGTGAATAGGGACGGATGACATGCGCGTGAATCAGCGCGGGACCGCGGCGCTGGCGGACATACTCGACGGCTTCTTTGGCGACGGCGTAGCTTTCGAGAGGATCGGTGCCGTCGAACTCGGCTACGTGGAGACCGGGAAAACCGCGAACTAACCTGGAGATGCTGCCGCCGGCGGTCTGCACCTCCACGGGGACAGAAATAGCGTAGCCGTTGTCTTCGATGAGATAGAGCAGCGGCAATTTTTTGGCGCAGGCGGCGTTGAGCGATTCCCAGAACTCGCCTTCGCTGGTGGCGCCGTCGCCAGCAGAGACGTAGACAATTTCGTTGGTGTCGTGACGAACGTATTGACCGAGCGGGGCTTTCTTGGCTTGCGCGAGCGCCTTGGGGCGATTTTGGTAGTAGAGCGTGGCTTCCGCGGCGCCAACGGCTTGCACGAATTGCGTTCCGGTGCAGGAGGATTTCGAAACGATGTTCCATTTGGGGTGGCTCCAGTGGGAGGGCATCTGGCGGCCGCCGGAGGCGGGATCGTCTTTCGCGCCTACGGCTTGCAGAAGAGTTTCCAGGGGCGTGACGCCGAGCATCAAGCAGAGCGCGCGGTCGCGATAGTAGGGATAGAACCAGTCGACGCCGGGACGCAGAAGAAGGCCCATGGCGGCGGTGACGGCTTCGTGGCCGGCGCTGGAAATCTGGAAGTAAATTTTGTTTTGGCGCTTGAGCTGAATCTCGCGGTCATCGAGGCGGCGGGAGAGGAACATGGTGCGGTAGAGATGGATGAGCGTTTCGCGGTCGAGGCCGTGATATTTGCTGGCGTCAAGCTTGGCTACCTTTACGCGCGTCTGTACTGCCATTCAGTGGGCCCTCTCGATGGGATGGAGATGCACGCCGCAGGAAGTTCCATTATATCGAAAAGATGCTGTGGCCCGCTTGGTGGTTTCACTGGATTCACGGGGCAATTCCAGCGTAGGGAGAGACAATTTGGACTTCACTCGAGGGTGTCGAACTGCTTTAGGATTTCGGCGAATTCGGGTTCGCTTTCGCGGACGATTTTTGGTGAGGCGCTCTTGAACGGCTCTTCGGTGGGGATGCGGTCGATCCAGCGTTGCTCGGAGAGTTTTTCGTGGCCGGAGAAGTAGAGGCGGATGAATAGCTTTACGGGGCCGTTGTTTTCCTCCTCGGCCGGTGTGTCGCTGGAATTTGTTTTTGGTTTTGTTTTTGCTTTGCCAGGCTTGGGTTTTTCCGTTTTTTCCAGTGCGGGCGTGGCGGCAGGTTCAGGCGACGCAGCTTGTTCGCGTTCCAGTTTGTACTGCAGCTTTTTGTCGAGGCGGAAGGCCTGCTTCCAGCTTTCGAGTTTGTGGCGGGCCTGCTGAACTTTTGCTTCGTCCGACCCGAAATCAAAGAGCAAATAGGTTTGCGCCATGACGGAAGTCTGCGACGCGAAGTGGCGGCAAGTCAAGGCGCGACGGCTGGAGAGGTGAGGCTTAGTCACTGGAATAGGAGACACTTTGGCCCGGCACGAGCTGCATGGAGACATCATCATTCTGCTGCAGGCAGGCGCCGTTTTAGCTTATGATGCGTCATAGGTTTGTAGGACGATGTGAGCCACTCAAAGCAAGAATTTGGACGGATTTTGGCGGCGTGGACGTGCCTGTACGCGGCGGTGTTCTTGTACGCGCCGCTGGCGGCAGCGGCGTGGTCCGCGCGCGCCATGGCTTGCTGCACCGGAGATCATTGCCCGATTCCGCAGCATCACCATCGGCAGCAAGCGCCGTCTTCGGAGCATGCCGATATGGATTGCGAGCACGACATGGGCGAAATGATGAATTGCTCGATGTCGTGCTGCCAGAACTCTGAGAAGCCGCTGGTTACGGCGGTGGCGTTTGTGCTGCCGCATTTGGTGTCTGCATCCGCGCACGCTTCGGTTGTTTCTACTGTGGAAATCACACAGGCTGTTGCGATTCCGCGGTCAGTCAAGCCTGTTTCTCCTCCCCCTCGCTTCGCGCACGCACTCTAAGAGCTGCCGTTACCCAACCTATCTGATCGGCTCCTGCCGCGACTTTGTGTCGCGCTGTTGCTATTTTGGAGAGAAAATCATGCGAGGCGTTTTGAAGTTGCTTGCTGCTCTGTTGCTTTTGGGCGTGCCTGCGCTGGCGACGATTTTTGGGACGGTGCGCGGAATTGTGCACGATCCGCAGCACCGGCCGGTCGCGGATGCGACGGTCACGCTGAAGGCAAGAACATCGGATTACACGCAAACGATGCAAACCGATGTGGAGGGGGGATTTCACTTTGATGCTGTGCCGATAGGCGAATACAGCGTAACGGTATCGCAGGCGGGATTTGCAACGCAGCAGCAAATCGTCACAGTGCTGTCCGGCACGGCGCCCATTCTGCATTTTGAGCTGCGGCTGCCCGCGCTGGCGCAGTCGGTGACTGTTGCTGCGGACTCGGCGCCGGCGCAAACGGAATCCGTGACGCCCACCAGCCTGGTAAATCGTGAGGAGATCCAACTGACCCCGGGCGCCACACGCAGCAATAGTCTGGCAATGATTACGAACTATGTTCCAGGCGCTTACCTCACGCACGATCAGCTACATATCCGAGGGGGCCATCAGGTGAGTTGGCTGATTGACGGCGTCGCGATTCCCAACACGAATATCGCCAGCAATCTTGGGCCACAGGTGGATCCCAAAGACATCGATGCCGTCGAAATGCAGCGCGGGAGTTATGCTGCGGACTTCGGCGATCGTACTTACGGTGTCTTCGACGTTCTGCCGCGCACGGGCTTCGAGCGAAATAATGAAGCTGAGGTGACCTTAAGCGCGGGCAACTTCTACCAAACGGACGATCAGATCAATTTTGGCGGGCACACCAGCCGGTTTGCGTACTACGCGAGCGCCGGTGCCAATCGCACGAACCTGGGATTAGAAACGCCGACCTCCGCGGTGATCCATGATGCCGCGAATGGATACAGCGGATTTGGCTCGCTGATCTACAACCTGGGCTCGCAGGACCAACTACGCTGGGTTTCCTCGCTGCGGCGAGATTTTTACCAGGTGCCGTTCGATCCGAACAATCCGGAGAATGCGCCGGGCGACTTTTTTCGTGATTCGAACCGGGAAAGTGATGCGTTTGTCGCATTTTCCTGGGTACACACGTTCAATCCGGGATTGTTGGTGACTGCTTCGCTTTTTTATCACTTCAATCGCGCGGATTTTGAGAGCGATCCAAAAGATTTCCCGACGGCGACGACCGACAATCGATCTTCAAAATATGCAGGCGGGCAAGCGACGCTCGCGTACGTGAAGGGACGAAATAATGCACGGGCCGGAATTTATGGGTTCGGCCAGAAGGACGACGAGCTGTTGGGGGTGATTTTCAATGACGCAAGCAATCCCGACTTTCGAGCGCGTGCGAATGCTTCAGGAGGTTTGCTGGCGCTGTTTGCGGAAGAGCAATTTCGCGTGGCGTCGTGGCTGACGCTGAATGCGGGTATTCGCCAGACGCATTTTTCTGGGCAGTTGGTGGAGAACGCGACGAGTCCGCGGTTTGGAGTTGCCGTGCGCGTGCCGCGTTTGAATTGGGTTTTTCGCGCATTTTACGGGCACTTCTATCAAGCGCCGCCGCTGCTCACGGCGTCGGGGCCAGTGGTGCAATTCGTGAACAGCCAGAATCTGAACTTCATTCCGTTGCATGGCGAGCGGGATGAGGAATCGCAATTCGGTGTCACAATTCCCTTCCGCGGGTGGACATTCGACGCGGATACGTTCAAGACACGCGCGAAGAATTATTTCGATCACAGCAATGTCGCGAACTCTGACATTTTCTTTCCGCTGACCATCGACGGAGCACGCATCGTAGGTTGGGAACTTACCATCCGCTCTCCGCGCATCAAGGATCGGGGCCAGGTCTACTTGACATACTCGAACCAAGTTGCCAAAGGCTTCGGCGCTGTGAACGGAGGACTGACCGATTTCTCGCCGCCGGGCGGTTTTTTCCTGCTCGACCATGATCAGCGCAATACTTTGCACTTCGGCGGCATTTTGAGTCTCCCGCGCCGCAGCTACGTGTCGACCGATGTGTACTACGGGTCGGGCTTTGCGAATGGCAATCCTCCGCCGGACCATCTCCCCGGCCACGCAACGTTTGACGTGGCGCTGGGCAAGGATTTGGGAGAAAAATTCTCAGTTTCGCTGGGTGCGACGAACGTGGCCAACCGGCGGGTTTTGCTCGACAACAGCTTTACCTTTGGCGGCACGCATTACCTGAATCCGCGGGAAATTTTTGCTCAAGTGCGCTACGGCTTTCACTACTAACAACCCAGATTGGGAGATGAGGACAGCCAGAAGTGGGTGACCCACGGGTGCATTGCTCAACCTATTGTGCGGTTTGCGCGGCGCGGCTACACTATCGGCGCGGTAAAAACTTCAAGGCGATGGAGTTCGCCATAACCGTTCCAGCGCACGCGCTGGAGCTGATGACTCCTGGCTGCCGGGCGGCGCCAGGAGTTTTTTGTTTCGCCTTGGGTGGCGGATTGGAGCTACGTTGCGGCTTATCCTGATTGCGGTCTTTGGCGCGATTGGCACGCTGGTGCGTTATGGGCTGCAAGGAATCGTGCAGGTGCGCGTCGGCGGAACTTTTCCCTATGGCACGCTGCTCATCAATCTGAGCGGATGCTTTTTGCTTGGGCTTATCGGGCAGTTCACAATGAATCGCCTGGTGATCTCTCCAGACTGGCGCGTGGCCATCACGGTGGGGTTCTTCGGCGGCTATACGACCTTTTCCAGCTTCGGCTGGGAGACCGCAAAGATGCTGGAAGACGGCGAATGGCTTCCGGCGTCCACCTACGTGGCGGCAAGCGTTGTGGCCGGCTTGCTGCTTTCCGTGGCTGGGATTCGGCTGGCGAATAAGTTCTAGGAGCGCACATGCCACACGAGAAATTTGAGGGCGAGCGCACGTTGATGCGCATCCATATCGGGGAATCGGACAAGTGGCATGGCAAGCCGCTGTATCAAGCGATTGTGGAGATGCTGCGCAAGGAAGGCTTTTCCGGCGTGACGGTGCTGCGCGGAGTGGCCGGCTATGGAGGCTCCAGCGTATATCACACCGATAAAATCCTGCGGCTGTCGCAGGATTTGCCGATCATTCTGGAGATCGTGGAAACCACCGAGCGCATCGAGCAGATTTTGCCGCGCCTGGACGGCATGGTCGAGGGCGGCCTGATCACGCTAGAGAAGGTGCGCGTCATTTTGTATCGCGCGGCCAAGAAATAGCGGGCCTACTGCTTCCGAATCCCGCTTTCCCGTATAGAAAAATTGGCCTAGAACGGTGTTGCGCATGCGAAAACTGCGTGCTAGCCTTTGGCGAATAAAAGGCGAATGCACGGGAGGACCTCGCATGTCGGAATCGTTGGCAGTTCGCAGAGCTGGCACTTCAGAGGCGGCGATTTCCGATGGCCCTGTATTATCGCGCGGCTCGACGGCGATCACTCGCGTGCATCAGGTGCTCGATGCGCTCGCCGCTCGCGATGCTCATGGCGAAATCCTTACCGCAGTTCGCCACTTTCCGGCGCGCGAGGCGCGGTGGGCGGACTTCCCTGCCTGGACGCACGGTGATTTGAGGGCGGCTTATGCCGGGAAAGGCATACGTCAGCTCTACAGCCATCAGGGTGCGGCTGCCGAGGCGGTTCACGCCGGCAAAAACATTGTCGTCGTCACACCAACCGCTTCCGGGAAGACGCTTTGCTACAACCTGCCAATCCTGAACGCGATTCTGGAAAGCTCCGACACCCGCGCCCTGTATCTCTTCCCCACTAAGGCGCTTGCGCAGGATCAACTCGCCGAGCTCCATGATTTGAACGAGCGGCTCGAGAATCGCTTTGGCGTTTTCACCTATGACGGCGACACGCCGAGCGACGCGCGCAAAGCGATCCGCGAAAGGGGGCACATCGTGCTCACGAATCCGGACATGCTGCACACCGGGATTTTGCCCCACCACACGCGATGGACGCGGCTCTTCGAGAATTTGCGCTACATCGTGATCGACGAGCTGCACACCTATCGCGGAGTCTTCGGCAGCCACTTGTGCAACGTGCTGCGCAGGTTGCGCCGCATCGCGCGATTTTACGGGCGCGAGCCGCAATTCATCTGCTCGTCGGCGACGATCGCGAATCCTGGAGAGCTAGCGTCGCGGCTTTTGGAAGCAGAGGTCGAAGTGCTAAAGGCCAACGGCGCGCCGACCGCGGAGAAAACGTTCGTTTTCTATAATCCGCCGGTGGTGAATCGTGCGCTGGGCATTCGTCGCAGCTACATCAACGAATCCGCGCGCGTGGCGCAAGAATTTCTGAACCACGAGTTGCAGACCATCGTGTTTGCCAATTCGCGCCTGCACACGGAACTGCTGCTGACGTATCTGCAGCAGGCCAACCCGCACCCGCCCGGCAAGCCGGAAACGATTCGCGGCTATCGCGGCGGCTATTTGCCGAACGAGCGACGCGAAATCGAGCGAGGGCTGCGCGACGCGCGGATTCGCGGCGTGGTCTCAACGAGCGCGCTGGAGCTGGGGATCGACGTCGGGTCGTTGGATGCCGTGGTAATGGCAGGATATCCCGGGACGATCGCAGGTACCTGGCAGCGCGCGGGCCGTGCCGGGCGCCGTACCGGCAGCTCGTGCGCCTTGATGGTGGCTTCTTCTGCGCCGCTCGACCAATTCATGGTGCGGAATCCCGACTATTTTTTTGACAGGACGCCGGAGCACGCGTTCATCCAACCGGACAACCTGGAAATTCTAGTGAATCATTTGAAGTGCGCGGCATTTGAACTGCCAATCGCGCCCGATGAGCGCTTCGGCGATGTGGACCTGCCGGACCTGTGCGCGCGGCTCGCGGAAGCTGGCTTTCTGCATCACGCGGGTGACCACTATCACTGGACGCATGAGGCGTATCCCGCCGACACGGTTAGCCTGCGGTCGGTCACGAGCGACAATTTCGTGATCATCGATATCACCGGCGAGCCGAACGTCATCGGCGAAGTAGATTTCTCGAGCGCTCTGACGACTGTGCACGAGAAAGCTATTTATCTGCACGGCGGCGAGCAGTATCACGTCGAGCATTTGGACTTCAAAGAGCGGAAAGCGTACGTGAAGCGCGTGGATGTCGATTACTACACAGACGCGATTCGCTACACGCAGGTGCGTGTGCTGGAAATCGCGGCGACGGAGCGCGACTCGGATTCCTCTCACTCGCATGGAGATGTTCTCGTGCGCTCGCAGGTTGTGGGGTTCAAGAAGATCAAGTTTTTCACTAATGAGAACGTCGGCGCAGGAAAGCTGGAACTGCCGGAAAACGAAATGCACACGACTTCGTACTGGATCACGCTGGAGCGCCCGATGCTGGAATCGCTTCCGTTTACGGTGAGCGAACGGCAGAGCGGAATGTTCGGCCTACTGCACGCGCTGGAATCCGTGGCGACGCTGCTGCTGATGTGTGATCGCCGCGACCTGGGCACCGCGATCGGCGAGCGCCCGCCGGATGCGGCCGCTGAGGCCTTTTCTCCAGCACGCCTGGAAGAGGCAATTGGGCCGAGCGCGAAAGAATTTTTTGAGCCCAATTTCTATCTCTTCGATGCTTATCCGGGCGGTATTGGCTTCTCCGAGCCGCTTTTCCGCGCGCATGAATTGCTCGTGCAGAAGACGCGCAGCCTCATCGCAGCCTGTGGATGCCAGCAAGGATGTCCATCGTGTGTCGGTCCCGCAGGGGACCTGGCGCCGCGCGCGAAAGAGGCGGCGCTGGCCATACTCGATCGGTTGTGTGCGTGATGGCGGCGATCGGGGACAAGTTCTCGCGACTCGCGGCATTGAAGCCGACTCGACCGCGGCCATCAGGCGCGGAGCTGCTGCGCGCGCCGCACGCCGAGAATTCGTTGTCGCACCTGCTCGGCGCAGGAATCGCCACAAACCGCTACGGGCAACATGTCTTGGTGCGCAACTGGTTTTCGTCACCGGAATATTCCGCAATTTCCGAGGTAAGTCTCGAATTGCTTTCGCGCGGCCGGGATGAAGCGCTTTCCAAGCGCACGCGGGCGGCGCTAGCCGATCCATCGAAGTGGCTCTTTCTCGATACCGAAACCACAGGCTTGGCGGGCGGCACGGGCACCTATGCATTTCTGATTGGCCTGGCGTGGTGGGACGCTGGCGCGCTGCAGGTCGAGCAGTTTTTCATGCGCGATTTTGGCGAAGAGCATGCGATTTTGCACGAAGTGGCCTCGCGCATTGCCGAGCGGCCTGTGCTGGTCACCTTCAACGGCAAGGCGTTCGACTGGCCGCTGCTCGAAAACCGCTTCACGATGACGCGATCGATCGCCGTGCCGCGGCTGGCGGCGCATCTCGATTTGCTGCATCCTGCTCGGGCGTTGTGGAAGCTGCGACTCGGCTCGGTGCGGCTGGTGGAGCTGGAGCGGCACGTGTTGAATGCTGCGAGACTGGGATGGCATCGTCAAGACGATGTGCTGGCCGCGTTGATTCCGCAGCATTACTTCGATTATTTGCGCGGAGGGCCGGCGGAGCCGCTGGCGGCCGTCGTGCGGCACAACCAGATGGATTTGCGCGGTCTGGCGGCGCTGGTGGGTAAGATCGATGCCCTGCTGGCATCCGATGACGATCATGATGTGCAAAGCCTGGACTTGTTCGGTCTTTCGCGTTATTTGCAGCGGCGCGGCGATTCCCAACGGGCGCACTCTGCGTGCACGCAAGCCGTCGATCTCGGGCTTCCTAAGGAATACGACCGGCAAGCGCGCCGCGAGCTAGCGCTACTGGCGAAGCGCCGCGGCGAGCACGATAAGGCTGCGGCGCTGTGGCACGAATTGGTGAAAGACGAGCGCAATGGTGCGCACGCTTGCGAGCAACTCGCCGTTTATTACGAGCGCAGAAGGAAGGATTGTGAACGCGCGCTGGAGTTCGCGCAACTAGGGCTTACTAAAGTTCGGAGCGCACGAGCACTCTTTCTTAATCGGCACGGACAGTACGGCAGCGTGCGGACGGAACAGCGGCTGGCCGACCGCGTCGCGCGGTTGCAAACACGAATCGAGTTGAAGAGCGGAACGCGTCCTACTCTGCCGCTAGAGAGTCGAACCCCAATCACTGCGGCTAGGAAACTGCCAGCTTAGGCAGGTTCACAGGAGCGCGTGCCCCGGGCTCTTTCGTGCGGGACGCGATTTCTTTCACGTCCTTTGCGAGGACCTTCGGTGGTTCCGGAACTGGCGCCCACTGCAGTTCTTTGTTGAGCCTGAGGAACAGCGCGCGGTCGCCGCCTTCGAGAGTCACGCACTCATTTTCAAAGCAGCGGAGGAAGACACCGCCGTCTGGAGTGTCGAAAGAAAAGAAGTCGGGCTTGCGAAAGAGATTGCTGCGCTGTTCATGTTTTTTCTCCAGTGCTTCGGAATATTGTCCGAAGAAACGCTCGGCTTGCTGCCTAGTGGCCAGCCGTTCGCGCGTTATCAGTAAAAGGCGCTTGGTCTGCTTTCGCTCATAAACGGCGTAACGGTCGCCGTCCCACGCCGCGGACAAAGGCTTGGCTCGCGGCTCACCGAGGAATTGTTTCAGCACTTCCTTCCAGCCGAATTCGCCCATGGAGTTTTCTTCTAGCTTGGTCCAATCCGCGCCTAAAGCTTTTTCCATGGAGGGCAGCGAAACGGGTGCAGGAACTTTGCCGGAGTTATACAGCGCCGGGTGCAGGATTTGCTGCGTGGAAACTGGGGGTTTGGTGAAAATGGCGGGCAGACCTTCCCAGCCGGTGGGCTTGAGGGTCGCCGCTGTAAATGTCAGGCCCTCCAAATAAGGGAAAATCAGCGCGTCTTTTAGGAAGGCCGGCGCTTTCTTAAGCATCGGCGTCTCGGCCATATCGCCGATCAGCATGGCGGGGTCGATGTCCGGCAGATCCTGCAGCGATCGCCCGCTGCCCTGGAGCAGGTATTCCACCATGGCGGCCATCGCGCTGCCTTCTAGGACAGAATCGCGCGCCAATTCGCTGTCATCGTTGGGCCGCGCGGCCTTGACCCAGGCTTCAATTTGGAAATGCTGGTCCTCGAGCGCGTGGGTCAACTCGTGGGCCATGACCATGCGCTGGTCATCGATGGGAATCCAGTCGGCAACGTAGAATTCGTGCACTTTAGGGTCATATAGGCCGGCGATCTGCTCAGTGAGCAGTTCGACCATGAAGGAATCGAGGTCAAACCCTTTGGGAAGCAGGCCGAAGGCCTCGGCGCTTCTGGCGCCGGCATAACGCTCAGCGGGGTTCTTGTCTTCGTTCATTTCCCGAATGACGTGGGCGCGAATCTCTTCGCGCGAGCGCAGGCTCTTCTTGAGAGGGCTGCGGAGGTCCAGACCGGTAATTTGACTCATCTGCGCGAGAACTTCGTCGGCTGCAGTAGCGAAATCAGCGTCGCTGAGCTTACCCGTGGGGCCCGGCGGCGTGGCGGGAGCAGTGGTTTGCTGCGCGAAGCTAAAGGAGGCGAAGGTCGCGGCCAGCCCTAGAAGTATGGCAACGAGCGACGCTGTGGGACGGTGAGAGCGTGAAATCGGAGAGGGCATAACGTTTTCCAGAATAGCAGATTCGCCGTTCGGTCACCGCCGGGCTTGGTGGCGATGATGCGGTTGGTTTCCAATCAGAACAGTCCAGCGCCGAGAGAATGGCTTGGTATGCTCGCTAACTCGTGTTCAGGGACGAGCCGCAGGAAGTTCACAGTTTTCCTCAGATTTACCTGTTCCGGGAAATTAACGTTATGGTAAATTATATTGCCAACTCACATGGATCCCGGATTGCGTCTCCGACAGATCCGCGAACGTCTCGGGTTGACATACCGTGACGTCCATCGGGCCAGTCTTGCGCTCGCCCGTGTACAGACCCGCCCGCAATTCACGGTGCATATCAGCCGCCTGGCCGATATCGAGAACGGAGGAGTGGTACCAAGCCTGCACAAGCTCTATGCTCTTGCCGTCGTTTATCACGTGAATCCTCTGGAAATCTTCTCCTGGTACGGCATACCGCTAGACCGATTCCTGGGCGACGCCGTTTCCTTCGCTGCTCCGCAAACGCACCTGATGGCGACTCCCCCGTTTTTGCGCGGGGCCGAGAGACTCCCGCCGCCTTTTTTTCCGCAGTGCACGGAATTCCTAACGCGGAGCGCCGCAGAGTGCAGTGGCTTTGGAAACATCTTGTGCAGCGTGAGCAGCGAAAAAGGCCATCATCGCTACGGTTGCATCGGGCTGCGCGACCGCCGCATGGAGCCGATCCTGAGGCCGGGGAGCGTGGTGCTGGTAGACGTCTCAGTGCGGCGCCTGCAGGAAAACGAGTGGTCCAACGAGTACGACCGGCCCATATATTTTGTTGAATTGCATGACGGCTACCGCTGCGGATGGTTCCAGCAGGATGGCACGCGTTTAGCGATGCTGCCCCATCCGCTTTCCCGGTGCATGCCGGAATCCTGGAAAACACCAGATGATGCGGAAATCGTCGGGCGGGTGGTGGGGGTGGTTACCCGGCTGCCTGTTCCGTTGAAGGCTCTTTCTCGAGAATCTCCAGAATTGCGCGGGCGTTCGAGCAAAAAAGCTCTTTGAGATACTCCGGCGAGTCGGCAGGCAACAGAGCGCGATAGGCTTCGAGCCTACGCCACTGCGCAGCGGCCTTACGCGAGCCATTCGGCAGTGTGCGGAGGTGCGCGCGCAGATCTTCCTCTTGCACTACCAAAGGTGTCTCCAGAATGCGCTCGAAAAGCTCCTGATGGCATTGCTCGAGGGCTTGCCGCACTGCCGCTTGCGGGTAGACGGCGCTAAGGCCGGCGTGTTCGTACACGTTGGTGGAAATGTCGCGCAGGGAAGCCAAATAGGCGAGACGCGAAAAAGGGCTGGCGATTCTTGCCAGGGTAGAAAGCGTCAGGTCGTGGATAATGCGCCGATTCTGCTGCAGTTGTGTCAGTGTATCCATCTGCTTCCCTGTTCTGAAAACAGAACGCTTTGCAACGAATAGCCCGATTTGCGCTGTTTTCCATCATGGTGACCTTTAGGAGGGTCATCCATGAAAAAAATGGCTGTCATGCTCAGACTGTTCGTGCTGGCCGCATTGATCGTACTTCCTGTAGTTCGCTCAGGTAACTATAATCCAAGTAACTCTGCTGTCGAGGGAATTTTTGCAGGCACATTTGTTGCTGACGGTAGTCCGCGCCCTCCATTCCCGCCGTTCCGTGCTTTCGACGGCAGCCCGAGGCCGCCGCTTCCACCGCGGGTCATCGTGGATGGTAGCCCTAGGCCGCCGCTTCCGCCATCAGCCGCTCTCGATGGCAGTCCGCGACCGCCCTTGCCGCCCCAGGGACTGCCTGCGTAGGCGCGACGCCGCAGGATTGTAACCCTGAGCACGGGCTTGGACGATGGCTGGAATTGCCCGTTTACATCATTAGTAATTTCTCAGATTTTCGCCCGTTGCCGCTCTAGTACCCGGCGCCCACTGGCGACGAATCGCAAGCACTATGTACTATCTTTTTACGGCTATGCTACGATGCGCCTGCGATGGACGAACTGGGACGGTTTACGGAGTGGCTTTGGGCGGTCACTGCAATTGTGCAGGCTCTGCTCCTCTGTCTGTTAGTTGCTCGAAGATACGCTAGGAGTTATCCAGCCTTTAGCGTCTACATCTTTATGACTCTGGTGCAGAGCGGTCTGTTGTTCGTGGTTATTAAGCGATGGGGGTTCTCCTCTTCCGTTTCGTGGCGCATAGGGTGGGCTACGCAGAGCCTCGTGCTGGGAGCTCGCGGGTTTGCTGTCGCTGAACTATGCCGGCACGTTCTGGGTCGATTCCGTGGGATCTGGGTTCTGGCGCGCTGGATCCTGCTTACTTCCGGCACAACAGTGCTTTTCTATGTGCTCATAGCCGCGTATCACCAATGGCGACTGGTGCTGAACACCGCGGAGCTGGGACTCGAGCTGGCGACCGCCGCAGTAATCGTCATCCTGCTACTCTTCGCCCGCTACTACGATATCGTAGTGGACCCACCGCTTCGCTTACTAGCCATTGGACTTTGCGTGTATTCCTGCGTCTCAGTGCTGAACGACACGGTTCTCGAGCGCTGGCTTAGCCGCTACGTTTCCTTATGGAATGCGTGTGGCATGGTCGCCTTTCTTGCTTGCCTGCTGCTATGGAGCTGGGCTTTTCGCAAGTCGGCGCCGCAAAGGGTGGCTGATCCTCTGTTCCTGGATCGCTCCGCATACCTGAAGATCATTCCGGAAATGAATTGGCGGTTGCGTTTGCTCAACGATCAATTGATCCGATTCTGGCGCCTGGAGGCGCCGCGCACTTGAACATTATGTTTGTTCTTCTTTTTGGCGCGGTAGGCATGCTGCTGGCGCTGCTTTTCTGGGCTCTTCGCCCGCGGCGCGACCATCAAGCAGGCGGGCCCAATATCGGGTCCACCGAGGAACCCCCGCGCCAACCCGCAACCTACTTTGGCGTTATTCGCCAGGCAATGTCGGGGGAAGATTTTGAGTTTCTCGCCGCCCGCGCGCCAATGCGTCTGGTTCGCCGCGCACACAAAGAGCGCCAACGTATTGCCATGCTCTATCTTGCGGATTTGCGTGCCGATTTCCAGAGGTTGCTGCGCTTGGCCAGGGTTATTGCCGTGCTTTCGCCAGAGGTCGCCGCGTCTCATGAGTTCGAGCGCTTGCAGCTCAGCATGCGTTTTTCGTGGCGATACCGGATGGTTCTGCTGGGACTTTACGCCGGTCTTCTGTTTCTGCCACAGCTCAACGGCTTGAGCCAGATGGTAAGCGAGCTTGCGTTCCGCTTGGAGTCGGCCATGAAGGAGCTTGGCGAGAGGGCCGCCGTTGCCGCGGAATTGGCCTCAACCCTGAATCGGCGCGGGCTGGACATGGCTTAGCGCCGTCTCCACAGCACTCAGTAAATCCGCAGCTTTAAACGGCTTTTGCAGCACGCGCAAGCCGTTTCCGGCATGATTATTCTCCGCTGGCGCAGGCATGGCTGAGGCGCTCATCCAAACCAACCGCCCCGCCAGCGCGGGCCTGTTCGCCGTCAGCCATTCTTGCAAACTCTCCGCCCCGGCGCGCACTTCGGCGTCGGCAACTACCGCGTCGAATTCCTGCTCGCCGAGGCGCCGCTGGGCTTCCGGGAAGCTTGCAGCAGTTCGTACCGCGTGATTCCCCTCGCGCAGGATGGCCTCCACAGCTTCCAGCACGGACTCATCGTGGTCTATGAGAAGAATTCGTCCGCCGCGGGCGGCAACCACGCCGCCGGCCGGAATTGCATCGTCGGGAGCGGCCGCTCGCTGGTATGGCAACTCAATGGTGAAGCAAGCGCCCGAAGGCTGCACGTTGCTCACGCCGATGGAGCCGCCATGTTCGCTGACGATTCCGTAGCAGATGCTCAAGCCTAGCCCGGTGCCCTTGCCCACTGGTTTTGTAGTGTAGAAAGGGTCGAACACGCGGGATGCATCCTTCACACCCGGACCACTGTCCTTGAATTCCACTATCAGGCGTTCGTCTCTTGCCTTTGTGCTGACCCAAAGATCCCCTTCACTGGAGTGCTCCAAGATGGCATCGACGGCGTTGTTCACCAGGTTCAGGAATACCTGTTGTAGTTGGTGCGGGTCCGCGGCAGTCATGGGCAGATCGGAAGCGAGGTCATAGTGAACGCGAATGTTGCTCAGGCGCAGGTCGTAGTCGCGCAGCGCCAGGGTATCCTCCAGGATTTGGTTGAGTTGCACAGCCACGCGCTCCGGCTTGTGTTGGCGGGCAAAGCTGAGGAGGTTCTGAACGATTCGATGGGTGCGCTGAGCCTGCTTGTAGAGCTTGTCCGAGTACTCCATGCCCTGCGGTGGCATTTGGCCGCTCGATAGGAGCAGTTGGCTGTATCCCAGGATGGCGGTTAGCGGATTATTGAGTTCGTGCGCCACACCGGAAATCAGTTGGCCGACAGCGGCCATCTTTTCGCTGTGGAGGAGCTGCTCCTGCGTGCGCCGCAAATTTTCGTAAGCTTGCCGCGTCTCTTCGTACAACACAGAGCGGTCAATGGCATTAGAAATCTGGCTGCCAACAGCAATCAAGAGATTGATGTCCGCGGGCGAGAATTCCCTGGGAGCTCGGCTGCCAACGACCAATCCGCCAAGCACGCGGTCCTTGGACCACAGGATCACCACAAACGCGGAATGCAGTCCTTCCTTGCGCTGCGCTTCCCGCAAGACAATGGGGATGGGCAAGCCTTGCGCCGATAGGAACGTGGCATGCACAGCCTTGATATGTTGCAGCAACTCCGGCTGTACCGTGACTGGCGGGATATGCCGAGCTTGCTCCGAACGATGGCCAACCGCGGCGATGCGACGCAGTGTCAGCCCGGCTTCATCAAGCAGGTAAAGCGAAGAGGCGTCCAAGCTAAAGAGCTCCGTCATTTGCCGCAGCGTGCGGTGAATCGAGTCAGTAAGGTCTAGAGATTCCGTAAGGGTTTGGCCAATGGAGTTCAGCACCATTAATTCGCGGTTGCGGCGACGGATTTCCTGCTCGGCTCGCTTGCGATCGGTTATGTCCAGCAGGAATCCCTGCAAGGCGGTCAGGTTGCCGGCGGCGTCTCGAATGGCAATGGAAGATTCCAACATCGCTCGAACTTCGCCATCGTTGCGGCGAATTTCGTATTCAAAGTCAGCTACCGCTCCGTGATCCTGCAAAAGCTTCTTCAGCCGTTCGCGATCCGCAGGGTTCACGAACATCGAAGGAATGTCAGCATTGAGCAACTCGTCGCGCTCTTCGAATCCCAGGATGCGCATCAGCGCGTCGTTGAAGTCCAGGAACCGCCCCTGCGGATTGGAAATGAAAACGCCCTCTTGAACGTTCGATACCAATGTCCGGTATTTTTCTTCCGCGCGCTTGCGCTCGGATATGTCTTTCAGAGCGTGCACCGTGCCTAGCTGACGGCCCTGGGGATCTGTGAACGTCGAATTTGAAGCGAGGAAATATCCCGTGAGCCAAGGATCCGGGTCGTCTCCCTCGCCGGCGATGCCTTCGCAATAAGGACAACTCTTGTAGTTCGTCCCCTTGCGAGGAAGCAGATCGGTGACCATGCGCCCAGCCAGCGCGGATGCATCGCGTCCGAGCAGGTTGCCGAGCCGTTGGTTGGCGCGCAATATCCGAAATTCCGGGTCATGAACGAAGATAGGATCGCCGATCGAATCAAACGTATAAGCCCACTGCTGCTGGACTGTGGCCACTTGTTCAAAGAGCCGCACGTTCTGTAGCGTCAAGCCCAAGAGATTGGCAATGTTAACCAGATAAGAGATTTCGTCACGCTGAAAGCGAACGTTCTGAAAGGACCCTACGGAGATAACGCCGACTGGCCCGTCTTTTCCCGGCAGTGCTAGAGAAATGCTCTCGCTGACTCCGCTCTCCTCCATCCTGGCGCGCTCTTTGGCATCCACTCCTTCGTCCAACCGCAGAAACAAGCAATCTTTCTGAAGAACGCGCTGTACCCATGGCTCAGAGACGGCCACACGTTCGTGCTTTTGCAGGTACGCTTGCTGAAACCCGACCGAAGCTCGCGCCACCAATTGCGCGGTGCTTCGCTCACCTTCCAGCAATCGCACGATTCCGTGCGTGGCGCCCAGGCTTTCCACTAGATGTCCGAGCACCTGCTCGAGGACCTCGCGCACCGACAGAGTCTGTGTGCTGGCTGCCGTGAGCAGCGAAAGCCGGCGCAATTTGTCATTCAATTCGTCGCTGCGCGCACGCGCGCTCTCCAACACCAGAACCACCATGGAGATACCAATCGAAACATTCAGCAAGTGGTCGAAAGCCAGCCGCAACAAGAAGAGCGGATGCGACAACCACTGGTAACGATCAATGCCGTGAAGGCCGCTGACCAGCAAGGCCCCCGCGAGCAGCCGCGCGCCATGCCCTTTGTGCTTAGCACTTGCTCGCCACAACAGCCAGCCGGCCCACAAACATATCGCAGACTCGAGCGCGGCGGTCTCCCAATGGATTTTGCCGAAGTACGGCGCAGACGTGCCGCGCTCGACGTAGTAGACCCCGGCCAGAATGGCGGTCGCCGGCGGCAGCACCGGCCAATTGCGCCTTGCGCCGTCCAGCGTGAGTTGCATCGCAGAGGAGAGAAATAGAAGTAGGGCTATTATTTGCGTCGCAAGCGCAGCCAAGCGCAGCTCGGGGCTTTCTTGCACGATCAGGCCGAGCTCGAAAACAGAGGAAACCGTTAGGCCAACCCAGCCTGTCAGCCAGAGCCGAAAATAGCCGTCCGGATGGTCTCGCCGAAGCAGTAGAAACAGCACTAACAGGACGATGAGCGCCGTCACTTCAAAGAAGGCAATGGCGAGCAAGCCCTGATTAACGAACACCTTGTCCCGCCTCCCGGCTAGTACGCTTGGCGACTTCCAGACACACGGGCGTAAGGCTCGAACAAAAAGCCTGAAACCCTGGGGAATGCTTACTTCGAAGCTACAGGCTGTTTTCTGAATGGGCAATGGCCCCAACCTGACCCTGTGCTGTCCCTTATAATGGCTGCTGGGAAGAATGACCTCTGGGAGCCAACCAACCGTGGACGTCGAAAACATATTGGTCGTCGATGACGAGGAAGCCATCCGCGAAGTCGTTTCCACAATGCTGGAGTCCAAGGGCTATCACTGCACGGCGGTAAGCAATGGACGCGCAGCCCAGGACCAGGTCAAGCGGACCACGCCCGATCTGGTGCTGAGCGACATGATCATGCCAGAAATGGACGGCATCAAACTTTTGGAATGGCTGCGCCAGTACGATCCTGAGGTCCCGGTGATTATGGTCACCGCGATTCACGACATTTCCACGGCACTAGAGGCCATACGCCGGGGAGCTTACGACTACATCTTGAAGCCGTTTGAGAAGGACCAGCTTTTCCTCGGCGTCGGGCGCGCTTTGCAGCATCGCCGCTTGATCATGGAAAACCGTACATACCAACGAAATCTTGAGCAGTTGGTCGAAGAGCGCACCGCGCAACTAACCGGGGCGATCGCGCAACTCGAGCAGTCCTACGACGATACGCTGGAGGCGCTGGGCAGCGCGCTGGACTTGAAGGACGCGGAGACCGAAGGCCATTGCCAGCGCGTGACAGCGTTCTGCATCTCTATCGCGAAGGCGATGCCCGTGCCCGATGCGTACCTTGCGGTGCTGGCGCGCGCGGCGTTCCTTCACGACATAGGCAAAATGGCCATTCCCGACGGCATCCTGCGCAAGCCCGGTCCGCTCACAGAGGATGAAAAGCAAATTATGCGCAAGCACTGCGAAATCGGCTACAACATGCTGATCCGCATCCCGTTCCTGCGCGATGCCGCGGAAATCGTGCTGGCACACCAGGAGTTTTTTGACGGCTCCGGTTATCCGCGGGGCCTGAAGGGCGACGACATTCCCCTGGGGGCGCGCATCTTTACCATTGCGGACTCACTCGATGCCATGATCAGCGACCGACCGTATCGCAAAGCTTTGCCGCTTTCGCATGCAAGGGGAGAAATCAAGCGCTGCTCGGGCACGCAGTTCGATCCTAGAGTCGTGGACGTTTTCATGTCCATCCCTGAGGAGCACTGGCTGGAATTGCGCGAGAATCTTGGCTCGCCTTTCCGGCTGGCGCACCTGAAGAATTTGTAAATTCTCCTGCCGAACTGCACACGCAGGGTTACGCAAAGGAGCTTCAGGCGTATACTGACAGCGCTTCGGTACCTTGAGGAGGCATACATGCGTCCCCTACGTTTCAAGACGATGATCCTTGCAGCAGCGCTCGCCGGCAGTCTCGTCGCCGGTGTGATTCGCGCGCAGCAAGACGTCAAAGTCGCGCACACTTCGCTGAAGGTCGGCGACATGGCTCCAGACTTTACGTTGCTCGACAATCAATGGAAGCAGATCCACCTGGGTGATTACCGCGGCAAGAAAAATGTCGTCTTGGCCTTTTACGTTCTTGCTTTCACCGAAGGTTGAACGAAAGAACTTCAGGCCTATCAGGCTGATATGGCCAAGCTCGAAGCTTCTGACGCTGTCGTCTTCGGAATTAGTATAGATAGTCCTGCGGCCAACAACGCTTTCGCACAAAAAATCGGTGTCACGTTTCCGCTGCTCAGCGACATGAACCGCAAAGTGCTGAAACAGTACGGCATCCTGAAAATGTACAATGTCGAAAAAGAAGAATATGATTGGGCGCAGCGCACTACTTTTGTCATCGACAAGAAAGGCGTGATCCAATCGGTGGAAGAAGAAGCCAGCGCCATCAATCCAAACAATGCCGTCGCCGTTTGCACCAAGCTCCCGAAAAAATAGCGTTCCGCTGCTCGGGGGACCGATGCGCATGCTATTACGGCCCGGATCATTTTTCGCATGAGCTCTAATCCACTTCCAGTCTTCTATAGTCCAATTCCACAGCTTGATTTGGCGGCGCAGTATGCGGCCGTTGGTGGCGAAATTCGTGAAGCGGTCGAGCGCGTGCTCTTGTCACAACAATTTATCCTGGGGCGCGAAGGCACTGCGCTGGAAGAAGAAGTCGCAAGGCTTTGCGGTGTCGCGCACGGCGTCGGCACCGGCTCCGGCACAGATGCGCTGGTCCTGGCGCTGCGTTCGTGCGGAGTCGCGGCGGGCGACGAAGTCATTCTTCCGCCGTTCACCTTTGTCGCAACTGGCAGTGCCGTGAGCGCGCTAGGAGCCAAGCCGGTCTTCGCGGACATTCATCCCAACACGTACAACATCGACCCTACGCAGATAGAGCGCCGTGTGACTCCGCGCACTCGCGCGATTGTCGTCGTTCACCTCTACGGTCTGTCCGCGGACATGGGCCCGATCATGGATTTCGCGCGTAAGAAGAACTTGCCCGTCGTCGAAGACAGCGCGCAAGCCATCGGCGCGGGCTACAAGGGCCGGCGCACCGGTTCTCTCGGCGACGTCGCTTGCTTTAGTTTCTATCCGACCAAAAACCTGGGCGCGTGCGGCGATGCGGGGATGATCGTAACTAACTCGGCGGAACGCGCCGCGCGTTTGCGCATTCTGCGCAACCATGGCCAGACAGAGAAATACGTCAGCAGCGAGCCGGGCTGGAACGGCCGGCTGGATGAAATACAGGCTGCGATCCTTCGCGTTAAGCTGCGCCATCTTGCGGAGTGGCAGCGCGCCCGGCAAACTCACGCAGCGGAATACACGCGGCACCTCTCACAGATTCCGGGCATCATGCCGCCACTCGTTCCCGAAGGCTACGAACACGTCTTCCACCAGTACACCATTCGCGTGGAAGAACGCGACAGGCTGCGGCGCGTTCTGACGGAGAGAAAAATCGGGAGCGCGGTCTATTACCCTGTGCCGTTGCACCTTCAGCCGCTATACGCTTCCCTCGGACACAAGGCCGGCGACTTTCCGCACGCCGAGCATGCTGCGCAGGAAGTTCTATCGCTGCCGATGTATCCAGAGCTGCGGCCGGCTCAGTTGGCGCGCGTGGCGGAAGCCGTGACTGATTTCGTGCGGCACTAGACGGCGCTCATCTTCCCAAACAGAGAACCAACAGCAGAAAAACCCACAGGCCGTCCATGAAATGCCAGTAATACGAAGTAATTTCGACGGCAGTGTTGCGCGAGATTTTACCTTTCTCAAAATCGCGCATCGCCACGTACAGCAATGCGGTCACCCCGCCAAGCAGATGCACTGCGTGCGCGGCGGTAAAAATGTAGAAGAAGCTAGAGGCCTGATTGCTCGCGATGTACACGCCCGAGGCAACCAGTTGAAGCCACGCAAGCAACTGGCCGGCCAAAAACAAGATGCCGAGAATTACTGTAGCGCGCCACAGCTTGCGGAATCCCGAAAAGTCGGTGTCCGATAGCCGCCGCCGCGCCCTCTCGAGCGTATAGCTGCTCAACAACAAGATCGCAGTATTGACCCACAGGATCTTCGGCAGATGCAACGGCACCCAGGTTTCGCTCACGCGATTCAGAACGATGAACGCGCTGCACAGCCCGATGAAAAACATCAGGATGGAAATCATGCCCAGGGTAATCGCCGTCGAGTAGCGGCGTTGCGGCGGTTTGCGGGGCCGACCGCCCTTGTCGCCGTCTCCGCCTCCCTCGCCGCCCGCAGGAGGGCCCTTCCCCCCACCTCCTCCGCCAATATCAGCGACGATCAGCTCGGTATTTTGAGTGGCCCTTGTTCCGGGCATGAGTTCCTTCCAAACCTAATGTGCCTTCTCGCCTGTTCGTATCGTTCGGCAAGTCGGGGCGGAAGATGCTGCGCTAAGGAAACCATCGCAGTCGTCGTGCGAAGGAAACGCGTAAGCGTCACGACAGACAATCGCAACGCACGACTGCTTCTAAATACATTACATCGGCGAGGGAAATTCAAGAAGGAAAGCCGGTTAGCCGGGCACGCGAGCCGTGTTTCACTTTGAACACTAAAACGTCGTAATAGCGTGGTAGTGTGCCCCCCGGTAGACACATCATAAGAGTGAATCGTACGCGGCACGCGCATGCCGGGAGAAAAACCTTGATCGAGCGACCTCGAGCCCGCCGTTATCCATTCGTCGCCAGCGTTGATCTGGTCGACATGGAATCGGAAACCGAGATCCGCGAACAAACCACCGACCTTAGCGTCTTCGGTTGCCAGGTCAATGCTCAAAAACCTTTGGCGGCCGGCACAAAAGTTCGGCTCCGAATTATTCACCGGGGCGCAATCTTCGCGGCTCTAGGTCAGGTGGTGAATGTCCGCAGAAACGGCATGGGCTTGGTGTTCACGAAGATCGAGCAAAAGGACCAGCTAGTCCTCGAGAAATGGCTTGGTGAGGCTCGCGACGCCCACGAACGGACTTCGAGCGCGCGCTAAACCTTGGCGATCGATTTTTTTGTTGGTGCGTTGGAAATGGTGCGGTAGAGAGGACTCGAACCTCCACGGTATTGCTACCGCCAGCCCCTCAAGCTGGTGCGTCTGCCAGTTCCGCCACTACCGCATTTCACAGACTTGCTGATTATAGTTGAGAGCCGCGCGAATTGCGAGGTTCGC
>Ga0209117_1000099_pt1 | contig 62149 bp, 39 predicted proteins | sample BlaSpr_A8_OM2_M2_FD_187978 | JGI IMG/M metagenome (GOLD analysis project Ga0209117, IMG submission 187978) | Forest soil microbial communities from Thunder Bay, Ontario, Canada - Black Spruce, Ontario site 2_A8_OM2_M2 (SPAdes) (version 2) | ecosystem: Environmental > Terrestrial > Soil > Boreal... | reverse complement strand
ACGTAAAGCATCGTGACCGGATGGTCGTACTTTGTCGCATCCAACGGCGTTCCTGCTTCCTGGAACTCGTGCACCAGGGCGTTTCCCCGTGAGGTTACCCGCAGCGAGAGGTGCATCGGCTTGCCGCCTGACATCTCCGGCATTTCCGCGACGCTGACCGGGCCTTCCCACTCTCCCGCCAGGCTTTTCATGGTGTCGAAAGAAACCTGCGCGCCGGACTTCGGCGCGGCGGCTTTTGCCGCGTCCATCTTGTGCGCGTCGGACTGCGCAACCGCTACGCTGGACAGCGATAATAGAGCAAACGGTGCGATAAATCGAAGGATCTTCATTTTCTTATTCTCCTTAAGTTTTTCTGGTTTCAAGTTTTTGTTCCCTCTAAGGCGCGCTCAAGCGCCTATGTGATATAGTTAAGTATAACACTACGTCAGTGTCAAGCTCTTTTTTGACTTAAATCGTGTCGAGCTGCTGGGGGGCGAACTACCTAAACTGTGGATAGCGCGGAGTACTGCTTCAAAATGTTCGACAGTTCCTCCGGCATAATTGGCTTGGTTATATAGTTATCCATCCCGGCATTGATGCAACGTTCTCTGTCTCCCACCATGGCGTGGGCGGTCATGGCGATGATAGGGATGTGGCGGCCAGTTTTGCGCTCTCGCTCGCGTATCGCCGCGGTAGCCTGCAGGCCGTCCATTACCGGCATTTGTACGTCCATGAAAACCAGATCAAATGATTGTTTGTCCAGTACTGCCAAGGCGACCTTGCCGTTCTCTGCCACGACTACTGCGTGTCCCCTCTTCTCCAATAAGCGCACTGCAAGCATCTGATTCACTGTGTTGTCTTCAACCAGCAGGATTTGCAGGCGCTCGCCGCTCTCTCGGAGTGAGTGACGTGTGACCAGTGGAACCTCGGCCTTTTCTTTTGTTTTCGTTCCTAAAGCGGTCAGGATAGCGTCCAGCAACTCTGCTTGGCGAACCGGCTTGGTTAAGTACGCGGCTACACCTAATTCCCGGCACCGCCTGGCGTCGCCGCGCTGGCCAGCGGAGCTCAACATCATTATCGTCACGGCCTTCCATTCGGGGTTGCGCTTTATACTCTCGGCTAGCGCAAAACCGTCCATCTCCGGCATTTGCGCGTCGAGCAGAATCAGCGGGAAAACCCTGCCCAGCCCAATTGCTTCTTGTAAAACGGTGATGGCCTTGGCCCCGCTGTCGACTCCCTGAGGCTTCGTGTGCCAGGTAGAGAGCATTTTCAACAGAATTTGCAAGTTCGTGGCGTTGTCATCCACTACCAACACACGCATGTCGCGGAGCGCCATGCGATCTCGCGGCACCACGGTTCTCGCGGGCGTTTTTTGCAAGCCAAAGTGCGCGGTGAAATGAAATCTACTGCCGTGCCCCACCTTGCTTTCCACCCAAATGCGTCCGTGCATAAATTCCACTAGTCGCGACGAAATTGTCAGGCCTAATCCAGTGCCACCGTAAGTGCGCGTCATCGATCCATCCGCTTGGGTAAATGCCTCGAAGATTGCAGCTTGTTTTTCGAGCGCGATTCCGATCCCGGTATCGATGATCGTAAAATGCAGTTGGATGTCGTCATTGGTTCGCGAGTCGACGCCCACGTGAACGATTACTTCCCCTTGCTGCGTGAATTTAATGGCGTTGCCGACCAAATTCACGATGATTTGTCTCAGCCTTCCGGGATCGCCCACGATAGCGTCGGGCACATCCGGCTGGAAGTCGTAAGCCAGCTCCAGGCCTTTTTGGTGCGCGCGCAAGCTTAACGTTTTCATGGTGTCGCCCAAAGTGTCGCCTAGGTTGAAATCGATGGCGTCGATTTCCAGCTTGCCGGCTTCTATCTTTGAGTAATCCAAAATATCGTTGATCAGCGATAGCAGGGAATCCGCGGACAGCTTCGCCATATTCAGGTATTCGCGCTGTTCAGCATCCAGCTCGGTATCCAAAACCAATTCGGTCATTCCCATGATGCCGTTCATCGGCGTGCGGATTTCATGGCTCATGTTCGCCAGAAATTCGCTCTTGGCGCGACTGGCGGCTTCCGCTGCCTCCTTGGCGTGTTGCATTGCCTCTTCTGCCTGTTTGCGAATCGAGATGTCCTGGTAAATCACGAGAGAACCAGCAGGCTGGTGGTTAACTACTAGACCCACGGTGTGAAGTTCGACGTCAACCAGCGTTCCATCTTTCCGCTGACGCCGTGTAACCAGGTGCAGCGGATTTTCCGCGGTTGCCAGTTCCGCAATGCTTTTCGGTCCTGCCGCGATGGCCAAAAACCCGTGGACGGACTTGCCTATCGCTTCCTGGCGAGCGTATTGGAATAAAGTTTCAAACGCGGAATTGCACAATTGGATGTGTTCGTTGGCATCAATCACCATAATCGCCAGAGGATTATTTTCAATGAGAGCGTTTAGATATGCGGTGCGCTCGACAACTCGCACCTCAAGTTGATCGTGCGCTTTTTGTATGGCCACATCTCTTAGCTGGATGCGATCGAGCATTCCATTGAACTGATCAAACAGGAACCCAATTTCATCTTCGCTTCGCTTGATGGCCCGAATGGAGTAATCTTCGTGCGCTGAAACGGATCGCGCGGTCTGCGCCAACTCACGAATTGGTTCTGAAATAGCTCCTTGCAACCGGTAAGAGAGTGCAAAGGCTACCGCCAGGCATCCGAGCAAGACCAGGATGTCTATTTCAGCGAACCGCACCGTTCGCTCTCTTAATGCTTCCAGATCGTTCTCGATGTAGATCGTGCCGATAACTTCCTGGTTCAGCACGATAGGCTGGAACAGCATGATCTTTCCGCCGGTCACGGCGACGCCATACGGTTGTACGGCGGGTGGAGAAAAATTGTTTTGGCCCGAATTCCGGCTATATTTCGCAAAAACTTTTCCCGCGGAATCGTATATGCAAGCGTTCACCACATGTTGTTTCGCGCGGAGCGCACCCAATATTTCAGCTGCGGAGTGCGGGTCTTGAAAGGCAATAGCGGCGCTGATGTTCGCTCCAATGATTTGCGCCGAAACGACAAGGTCTTCAGTCTTCGCGGCCAGAAAGGTGCTCCTGTCGTATAGCGTGAACACCACCGTCGCGGCTGCCAGCGCAACCGCGCAGGTGATCATCACAATTCCTTGGATCTTATGACGGATGGTTAAAGCGGAGTAGCGCATCTCAACCTTTCGGGTGCCCGTTGTCATGAACTATTCTTGCCAGTGCGAGTAGCCGCGAACTCACATTCAAATGTGCCCTCTGGACTGCGTCCACGTTAATCGCGAAACGTAACTTGTTGTCGTCGAGATAAAATTGCACCGTTCCTCCGCGCTCCGCGAAGTCTTCGCTTTCGCCGACTACCAGCACGCTCGATCCCGCCAAACTGCCAAGAATTAGCGGCAGCCGCTTATTTTCCTGTTCATCGACAAAAACCATCTGACAACCTCTAAGATTTGACGTTTCATTTTCCCGGCGCACCGCCACTTCCCGGCCACCGATCGTTTTGCCGCGAACAACTTCGTCGAGAATCGTGACCATGGAATCGTGGCCAAAAACGCAAATAACAATCGGGGACTTTTCAGTTTGAAAAGTATCCCCAGGCCATTCGATGAATTTTGCAAAGTTATAAAGAAATGCAGCCTCAACCTGATATTCAACCAGGGTGTGTTCTTGTCTCGCCGTAACTGGGAATGCAGTCGCTCCGGCGATTACTACGGTAAGGATTGCGCAGCATACTCGTCCGCCAATTCGGGCGTGCGGCAGCCTTTGCATTTCTCGCACTCGGGAGGCGCCCAATACAGGTTTGTAATTCAACAGGCTCGATCCTCGGGTCAGAAAACCCAAACCAACTTGGCGTAAACGCTGCGCTTGATCTGGCCCGAAAAATCGCTTTGCGCCTTACTGTTCGCTTCCAGGTGCTGATTTTTCAGAAGGTTTTGACCCACTACGTCTATCGCCACATGCGGCGACACCTGCCACGCTAGCCCGGTGTCCAGTCGGGTGTAGGCGGGCACCATTTGTGCTTGAAGTCGATCCACGAAATAGAGCGACGCGTTCCACTCAAAGCCTTTACGTATCACCACGTTTGATCGAAGTTGCGCCTGGTGCCGCGGACTGTTGCCTTCGCCGGCAGGTACTGCCGTCGGATCCTGGCTTGTGGCGCTGAGATGCAGGTGTATCTGTTCGAAGGTGTACCCCGGACTGAGCGTCCATCGGCCTGTCACTTTCCATTTCGCCGCTGCTTCAAACCCGTGCGTTTCGCCGTGCATGTTGTTCGCATAGAAGAACGGCACCTCCACGTGCAAAGGGGGAGGATCATTGTCCACGAAGGGAATGCCGGGTTCCAGGGTTTGCAGGTCGGTATATCTATTGTAGAAAGTTGCGAGATCTAGCGAAAAATTCGCCAAAATCCGGCTACGGTAGCCGGCCTCGAAGGCATCCAAGTGTTCGCTAATCGTTGTGGGGCTTCCTTGCGCGTTCAAAACCGTCGGTATCCCTCCTGGTCCTGGGAAGGCTCTGAAGTTGCTCTCCACACTTCGATCCAGCAGCGCAGGCGTACGTCGGGCTCTGGAATACGCTGCCCACAGGGTGTGATTCTTCGTCAGACTCCAAGCCACACGGATGCTGGGCTGGAATTCAAATCCACTGAAATCGTTATGCTCGAACTTTGCTCCTAAGGTCAGATAGACCGAATCGGGCTTGATGACAATCTCATCCTGCACAAAGGAGCTGATGAGATCGTGGCCAGCGGATTCCGGCACAAAGGAAGCAAAAAATGTTCCCCTCGTTCTATAGGAAAAATGGCGATACTCCGCGCCCCACACGACGTCGTGGCGCGAGCCCTTTTGGAAATGATGTTGGAAATTCACATCAATCGCCTTCACCGTTTCGTCATATATCAGAGTGTTCCGCTTATTTCCGTCAAAATAGATTTGCAGCTCGGTATCGGAATGAGGAGAAAAATTGTGGTTCCAGCGTCCCAGTAAATTTCCACCGGACGCCCTAGACCACGACTTAACCAGGGACGCGAATGGAGGCGTAAGAGTCGCCAGGTTGTTTATCTTGCCTTCTCCACCCTTGTAAATGTCGCCTTCCAGCGTCAAAAGGTTTTTCTTGGATATACTCGCATCCACGCGAAATCCGCTGTGCAACAAATCGGATTGGTCGTACCCGCTCAAACCGGAAACCGATGAAAAAGGCCCTTTGTCTAACCCCTTGGCAAAAATGCGGTAGGTCACGCTGTTACGGATTCGCCCTCCATATTGCGCCATGCCAAACGCCCGCTCATGCGTCCCTCCTCCAATTACTATCAGGGCGCCTTGTGTCTCCTTCGCTGGTTTTGTAATGATGTTGATCACTCCATTGACCGCATTTGCGCCCCAAACCGTGGCGCCTGGCCCGCGAATTACTTCGATGCGGTCCAAATCTTCTAAAGGCAGATCCTGTACGTCCCAATAAACCCCAGCGAATAGCGGTGAATAAACCGTTCGCCCGTCAATCAATACCAAAAGCTTGTTTGCGAATTCTTCGTTCAATCCGCGAGCGCTGATCGCCCAGCTGTGAGCGTTGATCTGCGCCACATCGAGCCCCGGAACCATGCGAAGTAGACCCGAGATATTTACCGCTCCTGAATTCCGGATATCCTCTTGTCTAATGACGAAAATCGCCGAAGCCACTTTGGACATCGGTTGCGGCTTCTTCGATACCGAGGTCACTTCGATGTTCATCAAATCTTCCAGACTTTTCTCGCTCATTTCTTTTAATGTTTGTTGGGCCGAAGCGGGGAACAACAACAACCCGAGAATTGGCCAGGCGAGAAAGTTGCGCTTGAGGATTTTGTAGCCAATCTCGCTATACCACGCGGGAGCGCGCGCTACACTTAGTTCAACCAATCCAGTTGGCATGCCCCTGCCTCCAGAGCCGCGGACACCGGCGCAACAAAGCACATAGCTGCGCAGGCATGGCGACCCAATTGAAATCTTTTGGAAAGGGAATTACCTTGAAACCATCAAGGCATTCGCGCCTTGATAGCTAATGCGTTGATTCGAGAGGGATGGAAGCATGCAGCAGCAAACTTCCACACTTCATTTCTATCACTGTTGCCGGAAGGAAGGTTAGACGAAAAGATCCGGCGTGTCCTATAGGCCATGCCGTTTAAATGGTCGAATCTATTTTTCCAGTACCAGCACAGCAAACGTTCCTGGCTTCATCTTGCCGCGTCGCTCGCCAGGCGCGGGCTCATTAAATTCCGCCGTGGGCAAGAATATTTTGTGGGTCTTCAAATCCAATCCCATGGTGCGCGCGCTTTTCTTCGTTACCACGTTTTCCACCACGGAAAATTTATCTGGCGAATCCTCATGAACCACCGTCAAGGTTCCCTCACCGTTGGATGCAAAGGCATAACCCGTGCCCGGATCGAATGCATTGGCGTCCACGCCTTCGCCAATCGCCGGTGTGGCAATCACTTTGCCTGAATCCGCGTCTATTATCGCCATCATTTTGTTGCCGCATCCCGCGAATAGCCGCCGATTTTTTACGTCTATCGCCAGGCCCGATGCCTCTTTGCAGGGCGCTTCGGGCCATCGGTGTAAGACTTTCAGGTTCTTCGCATCCAGTTGTACCAGTTCCGAAGTGTCCTCAATGTTCAAATAAATGTTCCCACGGCCGTCGGCTACCGCGAACTCCGGTCTTCCACCCAGAGCTATTGCCCCGATCACCTTTCCATCCGCGGCATTTATCGCCGTGGCATCCGATGACCCGCCATTAAACGTGAACAGCCGCTTGCTCGACTCTTCATAAAGAATCGCATCGGGATTTTTACCGGTTGGCACCGTGCCGATGGTCTTAAACGTCTTCAGATCAAAAATACTCACGTTATTCGACCGGCCATTGCTTGTGAATCCCCGGCCCAAGGCCGGAGCGACGGCAATTCCGTGAACTCCCTGGGTATCGGAGATTTCCCCCAGCGGCGCGTATGTGTCCGCATCGATAACCAGCACACGCGAACCGTGCGAAATATAAACTCGCCGTGCATCGCTATCCACCAGCACGTAATCCCATCCTTCGTCGCCGCCAAGAGCGAGAGTCTTGCTCAAGTGATATCCAGACGTCCCGGGTGCGGTTTGCGCTTGCAGCTGCGAACTTTCCACAAATAACGTCGCCAGACTCATTGCCATTAGGCCAAAAATATTCTTACGGGTCATATTTGCCTCGTTTAGCAGCATCGAAAAATTCTATGTGGTGTATCTGATGTATCCCTTCTCCCGCAAAAACTCAAGTTTATTCGAACGCTCTAGTGGTGAACCGCTAGTTAAAATTGTGCTGGCCCTTAACCAAACTTTCCACAGGAGTGCTCTTGTGGTTTTCTTCTGCTGCGCCTACACTCTCTCAAAAGTTTTTTCGCGTGCCCCTCTCCGTTGGTCGGAGGATTCAGCACAGCGAAGTGTCGGTGCCACAGGCATGTCGGGGATGGTCGTTCCATTTTAGGGGGAATAATGAAAAATGTTTTCTGTGCAATTTTTACGCTGGCGCTCATCCTGGTGTGCGCTCCCAGAAGCTGGAGCCAGGCGCAAATCACTACCGCTACGGTTGAAGGAGATGTGCTTGATGAACGCGGCGGCACCATTCCTGACGCCAGCGTCGAAATCAGAAATCTCGATACAAATTTTTCGCGCACCATAACCACTAACAGTGACGGCCATTTCACATTTCTTAATCTTGCCCCAGGGCGCTATACCATCACCGTCACCAAATCCGGCTTCGCCACCATCGTGCAGCAAAACATCGATCTGACCGTTGGCCAAGTGCTCTCCTTGCCGATTACGCAGAAAGTTTCCGCCGCCTCGGAGCAGATTGTGGTCACCGATGTCCCCATTGTCGAAGTCACGAAAACTGAAGCTTCCTCCACGCTTAACGAGCTTGCTGTCGAGAGCGTCCCGGTACTGGGTCGCAAGTTTGAAGACCTGCTCACCCTGACACCCGGCGTCAGCATTTCCCAGGGACCAGACGGCGACGAAATCAATATCAACGGGCAACGCGGCATATTCAACAACATCAGCCTCGACGGTGGTGATTACAACAACGGTTTCTTCGGCGAGCAACCCGGCGGCCAACGTGCAGCCGCTGATATAACCCTCGAAGCGGTAAAGGAATTTCAAATCATCTCTAGCGGCGCTAACGCCGAATACGGACGCACCGCGGGCGGCGTGGTCAACGTCATCACCAAGTCCGGCACCAATGATTACCACGGCAGCCTGTTCGAATATTTCCGCACCGAAGCTCTCACCGCTGCCACCTCCGACGGTAAGCCCCTCGATAATTTCCGCCGCAATCAATTCGGCGGGAGCTTTGGTGGTCATCTCATCAAGGACAAGCTTTTCTTCTTCGCTGCCAGCGAAGGCATCCGTGAAAATTTGACTAGGAAGAATCTAAGTGTGCCCCTCGGCACCGCGTGCAGCGTTTCCAATCCCATCTTCAATAACGGCAGCATCACTGACGCCGCAATAGCCGCCAGCCCTGACTGCCAACGCCTGGTTCTGTTGAATTTTTTTAAAACGAATTATAGTTCCGATGAAAGCAAGCCCGTAGCCCACCAGGTTCGCAACGCCGCCCTTTTCGGCCGCGTCGATTACAATCTGAACGCCAACAATCAGATTTTCGGCTCCTACAATTTTGATTGGTCGAAAAATCCGAACCAGACTTTTGACGTTCCCACTTACGGAACTTCCGCCAACGGCACCGAAGGCCCCTCGAAAATTCAGGCGTTGAATCTCAATTGGTTCACCACCCTCTCCAGCAGCATGCTCAACGAGGCGCACTTCACGTATGGCCGTGAAACCCGCCCTCGTAGCGCTGTTAATACCGCTACCGGCGCAATCCCGGATACCGCTATGGGCTTCGGCACCACGTTTCGCTTCGGCCAGCCCTTCTTTTTGGAGCCCACCGTCGACGAACTTTTCTATCGCACCGGCGTCCGCGACAATTTCTCGTTGATCAAAGGAAAGCATACCTTCAAAGTCGGCGGCGAGTGGCTGCACAGCCGCAACACCCAAGTCTTCCGCGGTTTCTTCACCGGCCGCTACATCTTCGACAGCGTCACCGGATTCTTACACTACGCGTCTCCCTCTACACTGGGCCCAGGTTTCGGCCCAGGCACCGTCGAATGCGCGGGTGGTACCTTCTCCGATATCTCGCTTCTCGTCCCAGACGCCAACCCTACCAATCCTAAGCATTGCGGCCCGGGTGGCCCGTCTCTTGTCGGCGGCCCGCTGTTGCTTTATCTTCAGCATGGACCGACCGGCCTTCCCGGAAGCACTACCCTTGACCAGTCCGGCTACGCAAACATTGCCAACGATGATTTTTCTCTATTCGTGCAAGACACCTGGAAGGTTACGCGCAATCTCACGTTGAATTACGGTCTTCGCTGGGATGCGCAGCACTTCCCGAATCCAGTCATTGCTCCAGCGAATACCGCTTATGGAGTCAATCTTACCGATCCCAACTTTCCGTCGACCGGCAAACTACCGAACCAGAACAAGGAATTTCAGCCGCGCCTTGGTTTTGCATGGGACATCACCGGGAAGGGAACCTCAGCTCTTCGCGCCAGCGTTGGTATTTTCAATGCCCGCCAGAACATGCTGACCCAGACCGGCCCGATTACCACCAACGGCGTGCAGCAGCAGGAAATCGCCGCGGGAACTTTCTTCAATACCGCGAATGCCTTTGCGGCTCCGCCTCCCCCCACCTACCCGGGTGTGGTGCCGACTCCGCCGTTGCGTTGCGGAGGCGGAAAACTTCCCTGTTCGCCGGGAGTCACGGTGTTCGACAAGAGCTACGCTAATCCGCGTATCTATGCGTTGGATATTGGTTACGAACAAAAAATTATCGGAGATCTTTCCGGTTATGTGGATTTCACATGGTCCAAAGGTGTTCATTTGACACGTTTTACAAACCCGAACGTTTCGCGAGCGACCGGTGCGGCCGCCGCGGCAACTTGTGCGAAAGCAGGTTTGGTTTTGGATCCCACAGGCGTGTGTATTCCGGCGACCGGTGGAGCGCAAACGGTAACCTATTTGAGCTCCATCCAAAACCCTGATTTTTCGACGGATTTTCCCGCGCCATTCTCGAATCTGGGTTCGATCACCGACACCGTAAGTTCGGCAAAATCGCTCTATCGGGGCCTCACCATTGGTGCCCGTAAACGTTTTAGCCATCGTTTCCTTTTCGACGCCAACTATGTCTACTCCGTCGATCGTGACGATGACTCGAACGAACGCGATCCCTTTAGCTTCCGCTACGCCAATCTCTTCAACCTCGCATCCGAGTACTCGTACAGCGACCGCGACGAACGGCACAAATTCAATTTCTATACCGTCGCCGATCTTCCCTGGGGCATCCAGGCCAACATCCGCATGCAGGCCCATTCCGCTCAACCGATGTCGGTCCTCAACCGCATCCAGGACGGTGTAACCATTCGGCGCAACACCTTGCGCAAAGACAACGCATTCTTTACGTTTGATTTCGGTGTCGAGCGCCCCTTCCATCTCGGCGAGCGTCTCCGCATCATCCCGAAGATTGAAGTCTTCAACACGTTCAACAATAAAAATAACGTGAACCCCTTGTCGTCTCCGCAGCTATTCGACTTCAACGGTTTTCTTCGCGTCGGAGTTGGCGATCCTCGGCAGGCCCAGCTCGCCATCCGCCTGGAATTCTAGCGAAAGGCCTCGTCGCTTCTCGCCGGCATTCACCAGGCGCAACTACAAGAAAAAGCCGGAGGCACAAGCCCTCCGGCTTTTTCTTTCTCATTCAATACTGCACCCTTGATTGCCCCGCGCTATTCCACCACAATATAAAGTTCACAGCCCTGTAGTTTGCTCTACTGCACCTGGGCCCAACGGAGCTACTGCAAAAAATGGATGATCAGACCACCCCTCCTCAGCGACGCGTTGCTTACTTCACCATGGAAATTGCTTTGCAGAACAATATGCCCAGCTACAGCGGAGGCTTGGGCGTTCTAGCCGGCGATACCATTCGCGCCGCCGCGGATCTTCGTGTTCCTTTGGTCGCCGTTTCGTTGCTTTATCGAAAAGGATTTTTTACCCAGCGCATCGCTGAAGATGGTTCGCAATCGGAAGAGCCAGTGGAATGGAAGATCGAACAATTCCTCTCCGAGGAAACCGCCCGCGTCACCATCTCTTTGGAGAATCGCCGTATCGAATTGCGCTGCTGGCGTTATCTCGTTCCTGGAGTCCGTGGCTACCAGGTTCCCGTCTATTTTCTCGACTCCGATTTGGATTCCAACGATCCCAGCGACCGCGAATTGACCGGCTCGCTTTACGGCGGCGATCCCTACTATCGCCTGCGTCAGGAAGTGATTCTGGGTATCGGCGGCGTACGAATGCTTCATGCTTTGGGCCACACCGAACTCACCCGGTACCACATGAACGAAGGCCACGCCGCTCTCCTCACCCTCGAACTTCTCGATCAGGAAGCCGCCAAAGCACGCCGCACCTCCATTCAAGGTGAGGACATCGCGAAAGTTCGCAGCAAGTGTGTATTCACCACCCACACCCCAGTGCCTGCGGGTCACGATAAATTCCCAATGGAGTACATGACCCGCCTCTTTCCCAACCAGGAAGGGTTTCTCAATTTGCAGGACGCTTCTTCAGCCGATTTGTTAAAACGCGTGCTGCAAGCTGAGCGTAGCTTTTCTAATTTGCAAGAGGCCGCGCGAAATGGCGCGTCCATCAACATGACTTACTTGGCCCTTAGTTTGAGCAATTACGTCAATGGCGTCGCCAAGTTACATGCCGAGACTTCGCGCAAAATGTTTCCTGGCGTCCCCATCGAGGCCATCACCAACGGCGTCCACGCCTCCACCTGGGCGGCTGCCCCGCTCCAGGAATTATTCGACCGTTACCTTCCGCACTGGCGCGAAGATAATTTCAGCCTGCGCGGCGCGCTCGCTCTTCCCCCTGAAGATCTTTGGTCTGCGCACCTTCTGGCCAAGGGCGACTTGCTCAAGGAAGTCCACAAAAAAACTGGGCTCAGTCTCGACCCTGAAGTCTTTACCATCGGCTTCGCGCGCCGCGCCACCGAATATAAACGCGCCGATCTCATCCTTATGGATCTCGACCGCCTGCGCAGAATCGCTAAGGATGTCGGCCCCTTTCAAATTATTTACGCCGGGAAAGCTCATCCAAAGGATGGAACTGGAAAAGATATTCTTCGCCACATTTACCGCGCCAAACGCGCGCTGAAAAAATCCGTTACCGTGGTGTTTCTCGATAATTACGATCTCGATCTCGGCGGCTTGATGACTTCCGGAAGCGATCTATGGCTCAACACGCCCATGTTCCCCTTGGAAGCTTCCGGTACCAGCGGCATGAAAGCCGCCGTCAACGGGGTGCCGAGCCTCAGCATACTGGATGGTTGGTGGGTGGAAGGGCACATCGAGGGCGTAACCGGTTGGTCCATCGGTCCGCTTCGCCAAACCGCGGAAAGTTCCGCGGATAATCCCGAAGATGCCGAATCGCTTTATTCGAAGTTAGAGGGTGCGATTTTGCCGATGTTTTATCACGATCGCAACCGCTACCTGAACGTAATGCAGCACGCCATTTCCATAAATGGTTCTTACTTCAACACCCACCGCATGGTCCAGCAATACGTAACCGAAGCTTATTTCCGCTAAGCCGGGCAGCAGGCGCAATCGCAGCGCCGTTAATGGCAAGAAGTTACGCCAAAAATCCTTGCGCGCGACAAACCTGCACGATGCCCAGCCGGTTGTCTGCTCCAATTTTATGCTTCATGCGATACAAATGGTTTTTGATGGTCTGCTCCGACAAACAAAAATGATTAGCCATCTCTTTATTCGTCATTCCTTGCGAAATGAAAGGAATCAGTTGCTGCTCTCTGCGCGTTAGTCCCAAAACTTGATGCACCCGGGCGGAAGGGAAGGTCGTCGCTTCCTTTTCAAAGTATTGAAATAGCACCGCGCATAACGCGTTCGGACAATAGACGTCGCCATGCTGCAAGGTCTTCACCGCTTCCAGCACTTCCTCCGCGGACGCATCACGCAGCAAATAACCGCTTACCCCGGCTCTCACGCTTTGCAAAAATTCCGTTTCGTCTCGTGTCATTCCCAACAAAAGAATTTTCGCTTCAGGCGTTGTGGTTCTTACTTTTCGAATCAATATCAAGTCTTCTGAAAGCTTGCCGCGAGACGCCAGCAGCAAAATCGTCACCTTCGCCGGAAGCAACTCTTCCGCGTGGAAAGCTCCAGTCCCGTTCCCCACAATCACTTCGATATCTCCCCGCTTGGCTAACATCCGCGCCAAAACTTCTTGCAGCAGCCGATTTTCCGCGGCTATGTAGATCCGTGTTTTCGGCTCGTCAACTGCCTTGCAATCTTTAGCTTCTTGAGGCAACGCCGCGTTTCCCTCGCGATTCAAGCGCGGTACGCGAGTATCCAAAGTTTGACTCTGTCTTACTGCAGTATTCACCGGGTCGAACCCCCTGTTTCGAAAGTCTTTGGCTGGCGCGTGAAGAACCTTGCAATTTCCACACCGTAGAGCCCAGTACTTTCATCCTCATCCGCACGCGCACAAAACACCCGACTTATTTGGTACGTCTCCCACCCGGCCTCATTCTCTTAGTCCCGATTTGGTCCCTATTCCGGCCCACGCTTCAAATCGGCACTGCCTCGCCCTGATCTTCTGTCTCTCTAGCAAAATTTTGATTACAAGATTTTGACAATTGCTCTCCGACTTATTTCCTCTCCCGCGTTTGACTTTTCCTCGCTCTCTTCATACCATTTTTAGTTCACCTTGAACGCGCCTGCGTCAGTGAAGTTGATCACGCACCGGTCAACATACTAAACGTGCCCGCGAACCGGTCACCATCCCGCATCGGAGGAAGTAATGCCCATTAAGGTCGGCATCAACGGCTTCGGCCGCATCGGAAGAAACATTGTCAGAACCGCTCTGGACGACAAAAACATCCAGTTCGTCGCTGTAAATGACATTACCGATGCCAAAACCCTCGCCCATTTGCTCAAGTACGATTCCGTGCTCGGAAACCTGCATCACACCATCACCCACACCGAAGACTCCATCACCGTTGAAGGCAATACCATGAAGGTATTCAAGGTGAAAGACCCCGCTGAAATCGATTGGAACTCCGTGGGCGCGGACATCGTCGTGGAATCCACCGGGCTTTTTACCAAAGGTGCCGACGCCAAAAAGCATCTTCGAGGCTCGGTGAAAAAAGTAATTATCTCCGCGCCTGCCGACGGCCCCGACGCAACCTTCGTCCTCGGAGTCAACGACAAGGAATACGATCCCGCGAAACACAACGTCGTTTCCAACGCTTCCTGCACCACCAACTGCCTTGCTCCCGTCGCCAAAGTTTTGAACGACACTTTCGGCATTCACAGCGGCACTATGACCACCATCCATTCCTATACCAATGACCAGAAGCTGCTCGACCTCCCGCACAAGGATCTTCGTCGCGCCCGTGCCGCGGCAATAAACATGATTCCGAGTTCCACAGGCGCAGCCAAAGCGCTGCATCTCGTTATCCCCGCTCTCAAAGGGAAGCTGGACGGTTATGCCATGCGCGTGCCCACGCCCAATGTCAGCGTCGTGGATCTCACTGTCTTTGTCGATAAACCCGCCACCAAAGAAAGTGTGAACGCCGCTCTTAAAGCCGCCGCCGAAGGCCCGATGAAGGGCATTCTGGCCTACACCATCGAAGAATTGGTCTCCGCCGACTTTAAAGGCAATAGCAATTCCTCCATCGTCGATTCTGAATACACTAAAGTCGTCGGCGACCGCTGCGTGAAAGTTCTCGCCTGGTACGACAACGAGTGGGGCTACTCCTGCCGCTGCCGCGACCTTATCAAATTAATGGCCGCAAAATTCTAGCCACCAGGGCGGACGAAAATCCGCCCTGATTTTTTACCCGAACCCAAACACAAATCATGAACAAACTCACGATTAAAGATCTCGATCTCAAGGGCAAACGCGTTTTTATTCGCGTGGATTTCAACGTTCCCTTAAAAGACGGCGTCGTCACCGACGACACCCGCATTCGCGAAACTTTGCCCACCCTCAAACTCGCCATCGAAAAAGGTGGACGCTTGGTCCTTGCTTCGCACCTCGGTCGCCCCAAAGGCCGACCGGAAGCGAAATATTCGCTTAAGCCGGCCGCAAAAAAACTCGAAGAGCTGCTCGGGAAGCCAGTCGCGTTCGCCAACGATTGCGTCGGCCCTGACGCTGAAGCCAAAAGCAAGGCCTTGCGCGACGGCGACGTCCTGCTTCTTGAAAATGTCCGCTTTCATCCCGAAGAAGAAAAAAACGATGAAGCTTTTTCCAAACAGCTTGCCGCTCTGTGTGATGGTTTGTTCGTTTGCGATGCGTTCGGCTCCGCTCATCGCGCCCACGCCTCCGTCGTAGGCATTACCCGTTTTGTAAAGCAGTCCGCCGCCGGCCTGCTCATGGAAAGGGAATTGGCCTATATCGGCAAAGCTATCAGCAACCCCGCGCGGCCGTTTGTCGCCATTCTGGGCGGAGCAAAAGTCAGCGACAAAATCGAAGTGGTGGAAAATTTGATGAAGGTCGCTGACTCCATGCTTATCGGTGGCGGCATGGCCTACACTTTTCTGAAAGCGCAAGGCATCGCAATCGGCAAATCGCTGGTCGAAGAAGACAAGCTCGATCTCGCCAAAAAAATTCTTGCAGACGCAAAACAGCGTAACTTTAAATTTCTTTTGCCCACCGACCACGTCATTGCTCCGGAGTTCAAAGCCGACGCTCCCGCCACCACCGTTGACGTAAATTCCACTCCCGCCGATCAAATGGGACTCGACATTGGTCCAAAAACCATCGCCGCCTACGCCGCCGAAATTTCTAAATCCAAAACCATTGTCTGGAACGGGCCCATGGGTGTCTTCGAAATGCCCGCATTTGCCAAAGGCACACTCGAAGTTGCCAAAGCTGTCGCTGCGGCCACCACCGCCGGTGCCACTTCCATCGTGGGCGGCGGAGACTCTGTCGCCGCCGTTCATCAGTCCGGTGTAGCCGATAAAATCTCGCACATTTCCACCGGTGGCGGCGTTTCCCTGGAATTCTTGGGCGGCCGTAAACTTCCCGGCGTGGAAGCCCTGACCAACAAATAAGCCGATGATCTTATTGACGCCCCGAGCGTACTCCGCCCGTTGTCATCCCGAATCCCGCCGCTTCGGCGGGGTGAGGGATCTGCTTTTCGTTGTTTTTCCTTGTTTTTCCTTGCTTTTTGTTGTGGGTGCCCCACCCTTGGTGTTTAGGGGTGGGGGTTTTCCCATCCAATACCCTGGAGCGATCTAATGAGACGCCGCGTCATCGCTGGCAACTGGAAATTATTTAAATCGCAGTCGGAAACTCGCGCCTTTTTTTCCGCGTTCGCTCCACTCGTTGCGGACGCAAATCACTGTGACATCGTTGTCGCCCCACCCTTTACTTCCATTCCCGCCGCATTCGAAGCCGCAAAGTCCACGCAGATCGCCATCGCCGGCCAGGACGTTTTCTGGGAAAAAGAGGGAGCCTACACCGGAGAAATCTCCCCGCCTATGTTGGTCGACGCCGGCTGCCGTTACGCAATTATTGGACATTCGGAGCGCCGTCAGTTTTTCGGCGAAACCGACGAAACCGTTCTAAAGAAAACCAGAGCGGCGCTCGCCGCCGGCCTCACCCCCATCGTCTGCATCGGCGAAATGTTGACCGACAGGGAAGCTGGAAAGACCGAGCACATTTGCGGCACCCAATTCGCCGGCAGCGTCGGTTCGTTGACCCATGAACAATTCTCCCGTATTCTGATTGCCTACGAGCCAGTGTGGGCCATCGGGACCGGACGGACTGCAACGCCGGAAATCGCCACTGCGGTGCACTCATTTATCCGTAGATGCGCCGCCGAGAAATTTTCGGACGGTCACGCCGCCGCCTTGCGCATTCTCTACGGCGGCAGCGTCAAACCCGATAACATCCGCGGTTTGATGGCTCAGGAAGAACTGGACGGCGCGCTGGTTGGCGGTGCAAGCCTCGACGCTAAATCGTTTGCAAGCATCGTAAGAGATTGGTCGTAACCGGGAATCGCACGCGGGTGCATCAAGGAATCAGGAGAGTATAGATGCCAGGTTGGATGAAGTGGACAGTTTCTTTGTTGATAGGGTTGGCGATTATCGTCATCGGCTTCAAATATTCCGGTATTTTGTTGCGAATCTTTTTTGTCATGAATTGCTTTGTCTTGATCATTGTGGTGCTGCTGCAGAGTGGTAAGGCAGCCGATCTTGCCGGAGCATTCGGCGGCGCCGGTAGCCAAACCGCCTTCGGTCCTCGCGGAGCAGCCACGATCCTTTCGCAAGCTACTACTTGGTGCGCCATCATGTTTATGATCTGCGCCATGGCGCTCGTCCTGCGCATCGATCGCGCGGAATCGCAAACCGGTGGCTCGGTCCTGCAACAATACTCCAAGCCCGCTCCTAAGACCCCTCCTAAGCCCACTCCTACGAACGCCCCGGCCACGCCGACTGGAAATACTCCGGCCGTGCCGCAATCAAATGCGCCGCAGCCCGCTCCCGCAACTCCACCCAAGAAGTAATATTTTGCGCGCTCTTCTGTCTCCTTCTGGTTTGACAAACAGAAATGCGCCACTTACTATAAAAACTCAACGCGGTCGTGGCGGAACTGGCAGACGCACTAGCTTGAGGTGCTAGCGCCGCAAGGCGTGGAGGTTCGAGTCCTCTCGACCGCACCAATCTTCAATTTCCAATCTGAAGCTCCACTGCCTTGGGTACGATGGCGCTCTAACCCAACGCAGTCCGCGTACAACTGCTTGTGAATTTGCCCCCGCAAAATACGTGTCGTGGATTGTTCTGTCTTCTGGCTTTGCAAAATCAATTCACCACTCGTCGAAGCGCAAATTTTCATTTCACGGTACAATTAGAGGCTTATGATTGCTGTTAATAACATCACCATGCGTTTCGGTCCGCGCGTCCTGTTTGAAGACGTTACCTGCACCTTTATGGCAGGACGCCGCTACGCCGTTACCGGCCCCAATGGCGCTGGCAAGTCCACTTTTATGAAGATTTTAACCGGCGAAATTGAGCCCACCAAAGGCTCCATCACCCGCCCGAAAAAGATGGGGGTTCTTCGCCAGGATCAGTTTGCGTTCGATGCCTTCCGCGTAATCGACACCGTTATTATGGGCAACGGCCCGCTATGGAAAGCTCTTGAAGAGCGCGACGCCCTCTACGCAAAGCCTCACGATGAATTAACCGACAGCGACGGTATGCGGCTCGGGGAACTTGAAGGAATCGTTGGCGAAGAAGGCGGTTACACCGCCGAAGCTGACGCCGCCATCCTTCTCGATGGACTTGGAGTCGAATCGGATCTTCATGAACGCAAAATGGGCGAACTACAGGGCGGCCAGAAAGTGCGCGTCCTATTGGCGCAAGCGCTTTTTGGTAATCCCACCGCGCTTCTGCTCGACGAACCCACCAACAACCTCGACCTTGATTCCGTTCATTGGCTCAAGGAATATCTTTGCGAATACCAGGGCGTACTGCTGGTCATTTCCCACGACCGCCATTTTCTAAACAGCGTTTGCACTCATACCGCGGACATCGACTATGAAACCATCATCATGTACGTCGGCGGATACGACGAGATGGTTGTCGCGAAAACGCAAATCCGCTCGCGCATTGAAGCGGACAACGCCGTCCGGGAAAAGAAAATTGCGCAACTGAATGATTTTATCGCGCGTTTCTCCGCCGGAACCCGGTCCGCGCAAGCTACTTCGCGCAAAAAAGAAGTCGAGCGTCTGCAAACCGCGGAACTGGCGCGTTCTAACATTCAACGCCCGTATATTCGCTTCAACATCAATCGTCCTTCCGGGCGGTTGCCCCTCGAAGCAAAAAAACTTGTGAAGTCTTATGATGGCCTGAAGGTAATTCAGCATTTTTCCGCCAGCATAACTCGCGGAGAAAAAATTGCCCTCACTGGCCGCAACGGTTCCGGCAAAACTACCTTATTGCGCTCTCTGATTCGCAATGCCAACGAGTTCATTACCGACGCGGACAGGCAATTTCCCATTGATAGTGGCAACGTGGTCTGGGGTCATGAAGTTTCTGTCGGATATTTTCCGCAGGACTTTACCTATACCATCGATAAAAGCAAAGGCGTCACCGCCATCGAATGGTTGTGGCAGTTCGATCCCCAATCCTCACAAGAGGAATTACGCGGGCTGATGGGCCAAATGCTTTTCAGTGGTGAAGACGCTCTCAAACCCACCAGCGCGCTTTCCGGCGGAGAGTGCGCGCGATTAATTTTCTGCAAACTCATGTTGCAGAAACCAAATTTTCTGGTGCTCGACGAGCCCACCAACAACCTCGACTTGGAATCTATCAACGCGGTGAATATCGCGCTGCAGAAATACGAAGGCACCGTGTTGCTGGTTACTCACGACGAAGATGTTCTTGATGAAGTTGCTACCAGAATCTGGCATTTCAAGGCGGGGAAAATCGAGGATTTCAAGGGTCCGTATTCTGAATATTTAATTCACGCGCAACAGCAAGCCGCCGCTGAATTAAATAATCCGAAAAGTAAGCAGACCGCCGCGAAGCGCGCATAGAATTATCGTTTTTGAATTGAAAGGTGTATCGTAAACACGGATCTGTTCTCGCGATACGGTAACAAAATTTGTTTAACAAAATTTTGCGCAACACAATTTTCAGCAAACCGGCAATCTAAAAGTTTTCGGCAAGAGGTTTATCATGCCAACTCCCGTCGTAACCGACGATATCGAAATCATAATTGAAAACACAGGGGGCGGTGGGGGAGGCGGAATCCGTCCGCCCCTCCGCGGGGATGGCGATGGCGACGATTCCGGAAAAAAACGTCCGTCGGGCGGCTCTTCGCTGAATCGCTACAAAACTGGAATTTCGCTGGGCATTCTTTCCATCTTGATGTTTTTTATGGCGCTGGTCAGCGCGTTTTTGGTTCGCAAAGGCACCAGCAATGATTGGATCCCGGTGCATTTGCCGCTGCTGATATGGATCAACACCGCTGTTCTGCTGGCCAGTAGCGCAACATTGGAAATCGCGCGGCAGCGATTGGCGCAGTCGGACAACGCCGGTTTCCGGAAAATATGGACGGTGACCACCGCGCTCGGGATTCTTTTTCTGCTGGGACAAATTTTTGTGTGGAAGCAGCTCGCGGCGCAAGGAATTTTTATCGCCAGCAATCCCGCCAGCAGTTTTTTTTACGTTTTCACCGGAGCGCATGGCCTTCATCTGTTGGGCGGCGTTGGAGCGCTGATTTTTGTCGCCATGCGCAAAGCTGAAGCGCGCGGTGTTTCTCTGTCCATGGCCGCTGAAGTCACCGGCTACTACTGGCATTTCATGGATGGCCTGTGGGTATTTTTGCTGATGATTCTTTTCCTTGGTAAGTAATTTTCAGTCTGGGTAAGAAATTTTCGTCGCACCATTTTTAACAACACGTTTTCTGAAAATCCGCGATCGCCTCCACCACGCGAAGAATCTGTTCGCTTTTTAATTCCGGATACATTGGTAGTGAGAGCACTTCCTGCGCAGCTTTTTCCGCGTGCGGAAAATCTCCGGGTTTGTATCCCAGCGAGGCATAGAGCGGCTGGAGGTGTAGCGGCACAGGATAGTAGACGGCGCTGGCAACCTTGCGCCCGGCAAGAAATTTCTGCAAAGCGTCGCGGCGTTCCACGCGAATGGTGTACTGGTGATAGACGTGTTCATAGCCGTCGGGAGTGGCTGGTGTCATCACCCCTGGGACCTCGCGCAACGCTTGCGTGTATTCGGCCGCATGTTTCTGGCGTGTTTTTTGCCAAGCGGACAGATAACGCAATTTCACGCGTAAAACCGCGGCTTGAATTTCATCCAATCGCGAATTCCAACCTGGCTCGCTGCTTACATATTTGAAAGTTTGGCCATGGTTGCGAAGAACACGCAGGCGTTCGTTCATCTCCGCTGAATTTGTCACCGCCATTCCCGCATCGCCGTAGGCGCCAAGATTTTTCGTTGGATAAAAACTGATGCAACCTGCATCGCCGAGCGATCCGGTCGGACGCCCTTTATAAGTTGCGCCGATAGCCTGGGCGTTGTCTTCAACAACCGCCACTTTGCTTTCGCGAGCGATTGCGTTAACGGCATCCATGTCCGCTGCCAGGCCATATAGATGTACGGCGACAACGGCGCGCGTTTTTGAAGTAATACGCGAGGCAAGCTGTTGCGGATCGATGTTGTACGTGTCGGGACGAATGTCCGCAAAGACCGGCTTCGCTCCCAACGCACTAACCGCGCTGCCGGTGGCGACAAATGTGAAAGGCGGCAAAATTACTTCATCGTCGGCGCGTACTCCGCAAACGCGCAGCGCCAGAATCAGCGCGTCCGTCCCGGACGCCACGCCAACGCCATGCGAGACGCCGCACAGCGCGGCGATTTCGCTTTCTAAGGCAGCCCCCTGGGTGCCCAAAACAAATTGCTGGGAGGCAACGACCGCGGCTATTGCCGCTTGAATTTCCGCGCCGATTTCCGCGTATTGCGCCGCCAGGTCCATTTGCGGGATGGCGGTTATTGTCGGCGTGGAGGGTTCTTGTTCGGTCATGGATTTAGCTTCGATTGGTAAGTATACAGTCCGAGGCAAACCGCGAGGGGTGCCTCCGGAAAAAGGCCTTCTAGCGCGAAACAAAGGATTTGCAAATTTTGAGGTGGGCCCACCCCCCCTCCCTCGAGAAATGCCCATTAAAGCACTTGTAAGTAGTTGATTTAATAGTAGTTGCTTATTTATATATGATAAACCGCAATTTGAAAGTGTATCAAAATAAAGGGTTTTAAGGTCTTTGTTTAGATACACTTTTGAAGTGTTGATTGTAAAGGGTTTGGGCCGGGAGTGAGTTACTAGCGCGTGAGGGGCCTTATAAAGGATGCAGAATAGAGGCACGGACTTCCGTCGCAATCTACTCCGCAACAGCACAAGCAGTATAACTTACAAGTTAGCTAATTTTCAAGATAATTCCGCGAAATCTATTTCCGCGAAAGGTTTGGAACCCTCGATAAATAATTTTTAAAAATACTATGCAACATGTCTGGATGGATTCGAAGGCGCAAAAGGCGGGAACGGTCTCGGCAAGATCCGCGACACCCTAAACCGGGATTGCCGGGAACAAGGATTGAGCAAGTTTTGTCGGGTCCGGCGGCAGAGTGAGGCACCGCCGAATTAGTTGCTCCTAGTGACGCGACGAGATATATGAAATACAGTATATCCTCGCAAAAATTCCTAAAATCATAACTAAATTAAGGTCTACGTTAGATTGCGACCACATCTTAGGTCCATGATAATGGACTGCTTAGGAACGAATAATTATTTTCATGGAGTGGAGTTCGGAGTGCTTTCTTAGCATTAAATTGAGCTTGGGCGTTGTTTAATTTTGAAAAATCGGGGGAATTGATGCAAGAGCATTTTCGGCTTTTTCTGGCCAGCCTGGTGATCACTGTAGTCATGTTAGGGTTCGCGACGATGTCATCGGCGCAAACGAGTAAGGGAACGATTGTGGGCACGGTTCTTGATGCAAGTGGCGCGGCGGTTGCCGGCGCCGAAATTACGGCCGAGGCAAAAGTCGAAGGTGAGACCCGAACGACAGCCAGCGGAAGTTTTGGCGAGTATCGCATCACCGCTGTTCTGCCCGGAATCTATCAAATAAAAGTGAAGGCCAAGGGGTTTGCCGATCTTGTTGTAGATAATGTCACCGTAGTGGCCTCCGTGGAGACACCGGTCGAACTGCGGCTGCAGCTGGGTGCCGGCTCGGAAAGCGTTCTGGTCGAGGCTAACGGAAGCCAAGTTCAAACAGACAGCGCGGAATTGAGTCACAATATTTCATCTGTCGAAATTCAACAACTTCCGATTAATAGCCTAAACCCAATTTCCTTGGTCCTGACGGAACCTGGGGTCGTCCGGGTAAGCCAGAGAGATTCCTTCACGAACGGTGTGGATTTTGCCGTAGATGGATTACGGCCACGCTCAAACAACTTTTTGATCGATGGGTTCGACAACAATGACAACGGTATTCAAGGTCAGGCGATCCAACCCCAAAACCTAGAAGCCATCAGCGAAGTAGTGATCCAAACAAATTCTTATTCCGCGCAATTTGGACGTGGCGGCGCTTCGGTCACCAACGTAATTTATCGCAGTGGTACCAACAATTGGCACGGAGCGGCATATTACCGCTACAGTGGTTCGGCGTTTAATGCTCTTACCCCTGAGCTAGCTCGAGCCGGAAATACAAGAGTGCCCGTTACGGTGGAGAACATACCGGGATTCCGCGTAGGTGGGCCAATTGTCAAAAATAAACTTTTTGTCTTCGGATCTTCACAGTGGGATCGCCTTCGGGGCGCGGAATCAGGCAATCAATTGACTGTACCCACTGCAGCCGGAGTAGCTACCTTGCAGTCTCTCGGGCCCAATTCGAATGTGCAACTTTTGCTGAGTTCCCTGGCGGGACTTGTGGCTACTGTCCCGTCGACCTTCTTCGATGTCTCTGTCGGTGCTCGGGATGGTTGCGGCCCGAAGGGGTCGGATTGTTTAGTCCAGTTCGGCACAACGTCCCGGAGACCAAACCAAATCAGTAATTCCTATGAGTATGATGTACGGGGTGATTACGTACCCTCGCAAAAAAATACTATTTCTGCCCGCTGGCTTTCCTCGCATAGCGCGCTTACTCCGGACTTGTTTGCTAACCCAGGCGCACTTCCTGGACTGGATACCTTCCAAGCCGGTCCGTCCCGTAGTTTGGGTCTGTTTTGGACTCATGTGATCAATGACCACATGGTGAACGAACTCCGGTTTACGGCTCAGACGCTAAACTTTGGGTTTGATCCCACGGCAGAAGCTTTGCGAAATCCCCTATTTAACCTCCCCAGCGTTAGCATATCGGGTTTGTCCGGGCTTGCTTTTGGGGGCTTGGTAACTGGGTTTCCTCAGGACCGGAACCATCAGGTCTACCAATATCAGGATGGATTTTCGGTGACGAAGGGGCATCACAGCTTTTTAGTCGGTGCAGACATCGCGCATCTACGCATCAGGGATGCGGTACCCTTTAACTCTCGCGGTTCGTTGGCATACAACGCCTCTACCACACCAAACCTCACTGGCTTGGCAAACTTCATCGACGATTTCAGTGGCGCCGGTGGCACCGCGACGAAACAGTCCGGAATTCCGGAGGTCAGGTTCTCTCAGGTCCAACAGGCATATTACTTTCAAGACGAATGGAAGCTTCGTCCAAATTTCACGCTGAATTACGGCCTGCGTTACGAAGTGCAAGGAGTTCCTTTTAACGTGCTTCCTTTCCCGGCGGTGAACGAACGTACCGCGCTCACCGATCCTTTGACGTTGAGACTTTCGGTCAAGCAAGATAGAAACAATTTCGGGCCACGCCTCGGTTTCGCCTACACACCGCACTTTTTGAAGGGGATGTTGGGCGAAAACAAGACGGTCTTTCGGGCTGGGGCGGGGGTGTTCTATGACGTTCTCTTCACCAATATTTTGGACAACAATGCCGCCTCGACGCCAAACGTTACCGGCGGCACGGTCACTTCCAGCACAGGACGTGGAGTACCGAAGTTCTCAACGGTCATTCCAGGAATCACTCCTGGTCTGTCGCCGCTGGATAACGTCACCACGGTTGTTTCTAGCTTGCACAATCCGAAGACCATTCAGTGGAATGCAAACGTCGAACGCGAACTTCCGGGAAGCTGGCTCGCTACCGTCGCGTATGTGGGGACGCGTGGCGAGAACTTGTTCCTGAATCACGAACTCAATCCTGGCGTGAATGGGGTGCGACTTAACCCAGACCGCGGTAGCATTTTTGCCCGCACAAACAATGGCGATTCGATCTATCACGCCTTACAGCTCAAAGCGGAGCATCGCTTCACCAAGAGCTTGTTCTTCCGTGGAGCCTATACTTTTTCAAAGTCGCTCGACAATGGTTCCGAGGTTTTCGTCACTTCCGGTGGGAGTACTAGAAATCAAGATCAATTTACATTCCGTGGAGACCGCGGACCCTCCGCTTTTGACCGAAGGCATAGAGCCGTTCTTACCTGGGTTTACGAAATTGCAGGTGTTCGGGGAGACTCCGGACTTAGACACGCTTTGAACTATGCGACAAGCGGGTGGCAGTTTTCAGGCAGCGCCGCGTTCGAGTCAGGAGCACCGGAAACGCTTTTCTTTGGTGGATTTGACGCCAACGGTGACCTGTCCGGATTCAACGACCGTCCGTCCCTGGGCAATCCGGCGGTTCCTATTAATTTCACTTCGGTGTGTCAGGACCCAACCAAAACTTGTAACACGGGCCTCGGATACAGCGTTGACGGAGTCACGTTTACGGATTTCTTCTCGTCCTTTGGTACTGATCCAGTCACAGGAAAGTTTACAGCGACTAAGAATGACTTCCACTATTACATCATTCAGAACCAAAATGGCAAGATCGGTAGAAACACTTTTAATAATCCAGGCCGCCAGGACTGGGCTATGGGCGTGCAACGTGAGTTTAAGCTCCCTGCTGGGCGCTTGGAACAGCAAGCGCTTTTAATCCGGCTTGAGGCCTATAACCCATTTAATCACCCCAACCTTGGGGGTGGCGAAAACGGTGTGCCCAGCGTAAGTGGCGATCTCTTGTCGGGGACGAACTTCATGAACAAGAGTATTACCAGCGTTGGGGGCCGAACAGTAAAATTCTTCCTCCGGTATAGCTTCTAGTCCAGAAAGCGAGTTAAATTCCTAAGCCTAGAGGCCCTCGCAAACGGAGCCTCTTTTTTTTCAGGGCAGGTCGGGAGGCATCGAGATTAACCAAACGCACTTGTGCGTGAAACGTTCATTTAACTCGTTAGATTCGCCCATACGGGTTCACACCTGATGGACTGCCGTATCTTTTTGATGGAAGGTGCGTATTTGACAGGGAATCTAAGCGGGTGGAAACAGCACATCGTGGCGTTTGCGGGGGGACTTGGGGCGCCCGGGTTGTTTCTGATCTCGTTTCTGGATTCGTCGGTACTCACATTTCCGGTGATCAATGATCTTTTGCTGATTGAATTGTCGATACAGCGTCCCGCGCGCATGCCGTTATACGCGTTGATGGCGTCGTTGGGTTCGGTGCTCGGGTGTGTGGTGCTTTATTTTATTGCGCGCAAAGGTGGCGAAGCTTTTTTTCAAAAAAAGGCGGGCGCACGGGCTGAAGTAATTCGCAGCTGGGTGGAGCGAAATGGGTTTGGCGGAATGCTGGTGGCCGCGCTGTTGCCGCCACCAACGCCGTTCAAGATCTTTGTGTTTGCCGCGGGAGTGTTCGAGGTGCCACTGATCAGTTTTGCCGGAGCGATTACGCTGGCGCGACTGTTCCGTTATTTTGGTGTCGGGTATTTGGCGGTGCGGTATGGAGCCGACGCGCTGCCGTATCTGGCAACGCATAAGATGCAGGTGGCAGTGATCGCCCTGGTGCTGGTGGCAGCGAGTTATGGTTTGTCGCGGCTGGTGATGCGCAAGGACAAGACGAAAAGTTCGATGCAGAAAAACAGTTAAACATTTGTTGGGGGCGCCAACCATCCTGGCGTCACATAGAAATTGTTCCAAGAATTATTTTGTGGAACCGTCCCAGGCCAACTCTTCCTGCCGCACTTTTCCCATGGGGTCCAGATCCACAACCGCCATGACAAGTGGAGTATTCGAATAACGATCCGCAACCACTTCCCGCAAAGTTACACGCGTGCCGCCAAATTCATTTTTTTCGACGGTAGCTTTAGGGAATCTAGCGTGTTGCAAAAATTGTTTTGCGGTATGCGTATTGCGAGCGATGGTCAGCGCAGCGGATTCTTCCGGCTTGTAATAGGTGTGATCGGTCGCGATTTTCACCGCTCCACCGGGGGCGGCAGCAACATCCAGAAGGTGCCAGGCGCTTTCCGTCTCGACAGCGCCGAGCCAGCGAAAGGGAGACGGCGAGACCGGCAGAGCGGCCGCAGCGCGCGGCAGATTTCCCGAGTAGGAGCGCGAGAGTAACGTCGATACGGCTTCAGCGTGCGTGAGCATCCGGAGAGAAATGTAAAGAGCGACGATGAGCAGCGAGGCGGCCGCCTCGCGACGGCCTCGAATGGCTTTGGATTTTACGCCAATCTCGTCGGTAACCAGGCCGAAGAGCAGCGGCAAAATAAGACCGGCAAGCAAAATAAAAATAATCCAAATGTCTACGAGGGGTAGCCAATCAGCTGCAAAGCGCCTCGCGGCGAAGGGCCACAACAGTGCCGCGCCGGCGCTCTGGCACACGTCGAGGAGCAAATGTAGCGCGGCAGCGCAAGCCGTCGCTGCAAAAATTACGGAGCGTGAAGTGTGCTTTACGCCGCGGCGTTTTTCGATTAACAGGCAGCAAATTCCAGAAATTAAAATAATTGCGCCAGCGGAGAGTAATGAATGTCCCCAGGTGTGGTTTATTCGCAGAAAAGCGGCGGGAGAAAATTGCGCGCTCAAGGTGTCTAAGTCGGCGGCAATGCCGGCGAGCACGATACCGGCCATCGCAATTTGTGAAACGCGAGGGAAAAAAACTTTTGCCATCGCGTAAGACGCTAAAGCATGCGTAAAGAATTCCACGGCTAGGACTTCGCTGGAACGTCCCGGGGAACAAGCAATTTCAATGCGCGCGGAACGATTTTGAATTCGACTGGGAGGCGCGCCAAGGCTTCGCCATCGATTTGCGCGTAGACGGGATTTTTGTCGAGCGGCTCGAGTACCAGGGTATCCGCCTTCCAGAAATGTACGCCTTCCGCTTCGCGAAGATTGCCGAACCACAAAGTGGGGAGATAGCTCAAATATTTAAAGCCACTTTGCGTGGTGAGCGCCATCACTTCAAATTGATCTTCGAAAAGGTCGGCGCCGGTAGTAATTTTGAACGGGCCGCCGTAATTTTTTGTTCTGCCAACGATGATCAACGAAGCGTCAATATTTCGTTCGCCTGCCACGACACGGAAATGAGGAAAATCATAACGAAAAACTTCGCGGACGCCTTGCCACCAATAGGCGAGTATGCCGAACTTGGCTTTCAGGTCCAGATCGATGGAGTAGACGATCATGCCGTCGGGTCCGGCGCCGGCAACGCTGAGAAAATAACGCCGACGCTCCGGCTGTTCGAGCGGGGTCGCTAAGCCCAGCGCAATTTCCTTTACTTCGCCATTCACCAGGCGCTCGGCGGCGCGTTGAATATTCCACGGGATGCCGAGCTCTTTCGCCAGAATATTTGCCGTTCCACCAGGAAGAAGCGCGAGCGGGACACGATGTCCATTACGCTGCGCGGCGAGGCCATTGACGATTTCGTTCAACGTGCCGTCGCCGCCGCAAGCGATCACCAGTTGGCGGCCTTCAGTTGCAGCCTGTTGCGCGATTTCGGTAGCGTGGCCGGGGGCAGTCGTCTCCGCGAGCTCCGCTTCGATACCGTGCGCGGCAAAAAGTTTTCGCGCCACGTCCAGCTCAGCTTTGCGGGAGCCGCCGCCACCACCGGCATTTGGGTTATGAATCAGCAGTGCGTTTCGAAGCTCAACATTCATCGGGTTCCTGTTCGTGCGACTACTACTTCATTCTATATAATGTGAGGCTGATTGCTTGTATTCATCTGAACAGAGTTTCAATCCTTGCCGGTTTAGGGATTTTTGAGGGTTGCGTGGCGAAAACATCCGGAACAGAGAAAATCGAAAAGCTGCGCGAAACCATACGTGAGCACGAATTCCGCTATTACGTGCTGGATGATCCCCGGATTTCGGATGCAGCCTACGACCGCCTGATGAATGAGCTCAAGGAACTGGAAGCGGCGCATCCGGAATTGATTACGCCGGATTCGCCCACGGTGCGCGTGGGCGGAGCTCCGCGCGAAGGATTTCAAACCGTGCGGCACGCGCGGCCGATGCTGAGCCTGGACAATGCTTTCTCGTTTGACGAACTGCGCAACTTTGACCGCCGCGTGCGCGAAGGCATCGGGCGAAAAGAGATAGCGTATATTGCGGAGCACAAATTCGACGGGTTGAGCATTTCGTTGCAATACGAGGACGGGAAACTGGTCCGAGGCGTTACGCGGGGCGATGGCACCACCGGCGAAGACGTAACGCCCAATGTGAAGACTATTCGCTCGCTGCCGCTGCGCGTGGATGCCGGCGCGCTGAAGAAGGCGCGGTTGACTGGCGATTTTGAGGTGCGCGGCGAAATTATGATGACGCGCAAATCGTTCGAACTGCTGAATCGCCAGCAGGAAGCGAGCGGCGGCAAAATTTTTGTCAATCCCCGCAATGCCGCGGCTGGCGCAGTGCGATTGCTGGATTCTTCGATCACTGCACAACGACGGCTAGAATTTTTTGCTTATTTTCTTTATGTGAACGGCAGAGCCGCGTTTGCGAAACATTCCGAATCGCTGCAAGCGCTAAAATTATTGCGGTTTCGCGCGTCGGATGACTGGAAGCTTTGCGACGGAATTGAAGAAGTGATTTCGTATTGCGAAGCCTGGGACAGCAAGCGCGAGAAGTTGCCGTACGAAATCGACGGCGTGGTCATCAAGGTTAACGACATTCCGATTCAGAACGAGTTGGGATACACCGCGAAATCGCCGCGATGGGCGATTGCGTATAAATATCCCGCGCGCCAGGAAACCACGGTGGTAAACGATATTCGCGTGCAGGTTGGCCGAACCGGAGCATTGACCCCCGTGGCGATTCTGGAGCCGGTGCAGGTGGGAGGCGTTACGGTAAGCCGCTCGACGCTGCACAACATGGACGAAGTGGCGCGGCTCGGGGTGCAAATTGGCGACACGGTGCTGATCGAGCGCGCCGGCGAAGTGATTCCTCACGTATTGAAAGTGGTGAAAGAAGGGAAGAACCGCAAACCTTTTCGAGTTCCACTCACGTGCCCGGAATGCGGCAGCAGAATTCACAAGGATGAAGATCAGGTAGCGTACCGCTGCGTGAACCCAACGTGCCCGGCTAAGCGCAGGGAGTCGCTGCTGCATTTTGCGGGGCGGCACGCCATGAACATTGATGGCTTGGGCGACAAAATTGTCGATCAGTTGGTGGAAAAAGGCTTGGTAAAAGATGTGGCGGACCTGTATTCGCTGAAGCTGGAACAAATTTCTGGGCTTGAGAGGATGGCGGAAAAATCCGCGCAAAATCTTCTGGATGAAATTGAAGCCAGCAAAAACAGTTCACTGGCCAGACTGATTTTTGCTTTGGGGATGCAATTTATCGGCGAACGCACCGGTCAGTTGCTTGCGGAGCATTTTTCTTCGCTGGAGGAGTTGGCTGCGGCGAGCGAGGAGCAACTGGTGCAAGTACCGGAGGTTGGGCCAAAGGTTGCGGCCAGCATCGCGGAATTTTTCGCGCAAGCGGCGAACAGGCAGCTCATAAAAAAATTGCATAAAGCTGGAGTTCGGCCCACGGCGGAAAAGCGCGAGATTAAAAGTGACAAGCTGGCAGGGAAGTCCTTTGTGTTTACCGGCAGCCTCGCAAATCGCAGCCGCGAAGAAGCCGGCGAAATCGTAGTGCAACACGGCGGCAAAGTGTCGAGCTCGGTCAGCAAGAAAACGGATTACGTCGTGGTCGGCGCAGATCCAGGATCAAAACATGACAAGGCCAAGGAACTAGGCGTGACTGTGCTCACGGAAAAGGAGTTCGAGAAATTAGTCGATTCGGATTAACGCCCTGGGCTGACTGCTAATCGAATTCATAGAACTCTTCGTCTGGCATCGAGCCCACGCTCTCGTCGGGGTATTTGTAGAAGCCATCCAAGGCGACATGTTTCCCCGATAGAAATCGCGCCTTCATGAAACCCTGGACGACGACGCGCAGAGCGCCTTCTGACCTGGGCTGTACAATGATCGAAATCGTAGCCGGACGAGACTCAACCGTTAGGTGCTCGCTCGGCGGAGCGTTGAGGTGCTTGAGTTCCTCGAATCCCAGCTTCCGGAGTCTCTCGCCCCGCTCATCAACAATCTTCCGGAACGTCGCTAGGGATTTTGGAAATGTACGCATCGTAGAACCATCTGATCGCGGAACAGTCCGTCTATGCACCACAGCGTGGACTCACATTGGACCCGCTACAAAGTGAATTCTATCGCATCGCGCTGCATCGCAATTGATTTATAATGGAAAGCGGCGGGCGGGCCGGGTGATCGCTGGCTTGGTTATCGCAAGATGGCCGGGCGGGAGGAAAGTCCGGACACCGTCCTGGAACGACAGGAAAGGGCGACGCGCCTGGTAACGCCAGGGGACGCAATGGGGAGCACAGGCTAAAGCCTGTGCCACTCGGAGCGTCACGGAAAGTACCACAGAAACTTAAACCGCCGGCGAAGCGCAGCTCGGTGATATCGCGCAGGAAAACCTGCGAGACATCTTCGTAACGCACGCAGCGCAGGTAAGGGTGAAAAGGTGGGGTAAGAGCCCACCGCTCGTGTGGCAACACACGAGGCACGGAAAACCCCGCGTGGTGCAAGACCAAATAGGAGGGGAGAGCCGGCCCGGCTCGCTGAGCTGCTTTTGTGAAAACGAAAGCAACTCCGCTTTACGGATACGCGAGTATTCGTAATTCGATAACCCTCGGGTAGGTTGCTGGAGCCGTGCCGCGAGGTACGGCCTAGAGGAATGATCGCCGCTTCGCGCTGGCCGCTGCTTGGCTGACGCGAAGGCACAAAATCCGGCTTACAGGTCCGTCCGCCAATTTTCAATAATAGTTTTGGCCAAATTGTGCCACTACTGTCAACGGTCTCCGTTTTAATTCGCCAATATTCCAATGAAGCCGCCGAAAGCGCGAGTGCGACTCTATCTGCCAAGTGTCTCAGATGGCTTGCGGATGCATATCCCGCAACCTGAGCAGCGAGCCAATTTTGCCCGGCCGACGACCCCGTCGTTGTCCCCCTAACCGAGCGAGACGCAGAACCCTGCTAACAAGCCTTAGGAAATGGTCGTTGTTAGTAATTCGACGGTCGGCACCAGCGAGTGAGAAGAAGTGAGAGGGTGGAATGAACGAAGCATTGAGCGTTCACAGGCTGCACTTCGCGTTTACGGTGACGTTCCACTACATCTTTCCCCAATTGACGATGGGGCTTGCGCTCCTGCTTGTCTATCTGAAGACAAAAGCGCTGCGGACCGGCGACGAACATTGGAACCGGGCAGCTCGATTCTGGGCGCGAATCTTCGGGATCAATTTTGCTCTCGGCGTGGTGACGGGGATTCCGATGGAGTTTCAGTTCGGAACGAACTGGGCAGTGTTTTCGAAAACGGCGGGCGGTGTGATTGGACAGACGCTGGCGATGGAAGGCGTGTTTTCGTTTTTTCTCGAGTCGAGCTTCTTGGGATTGTTTTTATTTGGTGAGAAGAAACTGGGGCGCATTGGGCATTGGTGGGCCGCGTTTTTCGTTTGGTTAGGGTCGTGGCTCTCGGGCTTTTTCATTGTGGCAACGGACGCCTGGATGCAGCATCCCGTAGGATACCGGCTGGGCCCGAATGGCGAGATTGAGCTGGCGAGTTTCTGGGGATTGCTGCTGAACAAATGGGCCCTTTGGCAATATGTGCACACGATGCTGGGCGCGGTGCAGACGGGATGTTTCGTGATGGCAGCGGTTGGGGCGTTTTATTTGCTGACGAGCCGGCATGAAGCCTATGGCCGGACATTTGTAAGGAGCGGCGTCCTGGTGGGAGTGGTTGCCGCAGTGTTGCAACTGTTTCCGAGTGGCGACGCGCAGGGAAAAATGATCGCGCAAAATCAACCGACCACGCTGGCGGCGATGGAGGGGCTGTTTTCGACCCAGGACGGTGCGCCGTTAGCGATCCTCGGGCAGCCCGACGTGAAAAAACGGATGTTGGACAATCCGCTTGTGGTGCCGAACATGTTGAGTTTTCTCACCTACCGGAAGTGGAAAGCAAATGTCCGCGGGCTAGAAGCTTTTCCGGAGAATGAATGGCCCGACCAAATAGCGCTTCTGTACTTCAGCTATCACGTAATGGTCGGGTTGGGAACAATCTTCATTGCGGTATTGGTAGTGGCCGCATTTATGCTCTGGATGGGAAAACTTTATAAGTCGCGATGGATGCTGTGGGTATTGATGCTCAGCGTGCCCTTGCCATACATCGCGAACACGGCGGGGTGGATGACGGCAGAGTTGGGAAGGCAGCCGTGGCTTATCTATGGATTGATGCGGACGGCGCAGGGCGTTTCGCCCCGCGTGGGAGCGGGCAACGCGTGGTTCACGTTGATTGGATTCATGGGCATGTATTCAGTTCTGGCGATGTTGTGGCTCTTGCTGGTGTACCGGGAAATTGAACAGGGGCCTGGGCCGGACGACGAAGAATCGCGGGAAATCGTGGGAGTCGCCGTCGCCGCAGATTGATATAACGAGGACAAGATGGGAACAATCTGGTTTTGCCTGGTAGCGCTCATGATCGCCATCTATGTTTTGCTGGATGGGTTTGACTTGGGAGCGGGCGCGATTCATCTGCTGGTGGCAAAAACGGATACTGAGCGGCGGCAAGTCCTGGCGAGCATCGGGCCGGTGTGGGATGGGAATGAAGTATGGCTTTTGGCGGCGGGCGGGACGCTGTATTTTGCATTTCCTGCGTTGTATGCCAGCGGGTTTAGTGGATTCTATCTGCCCTTGATGATGGTGCTGTGGTTGTTGATTTTGCGGGGAAGTTCGATTGAATTTCGCAACCACATCAAGAGTGCGGTGTGGCGTCCGTTATGGGATTTTTTATTTTCTGCGTCGAGCCTGCTGCTCGCTGTATTTCTCGGCGCGGCGCTGGCGAATGTCGTGCGTGGCGTGCCACTTGATTCTAGTGGGTATTTCTTCGAGCCCCTGTGGACGGATTTCCGGCTGGGGGAAGAGACGGGAATCCTGGACTGGTACACGATCTTGGTTGGCGTGCTGACGTTGCTGGCGCTGATGATGCACGGCGCGCTGTGGGTTCAATTGAAAACGCGGGGACCGGTAAACGAGCGCGCGCGAAATTTCTGCTGGCGTGTTTGGTGGGGCGTGGTTGCGCTAACCGCTATTGTGACAGGCGCGTCTTTTCAGGTGCAGCCACAAATTAAGGAGAATTTTGTGACTTGGCCTTTCGGAATTGTATTACCGCTGCTTGCGGTGACTGGACTTGCCGGCGTCGCGGTTGAACTTGGAAAACGCGCGGAGCGAAGGGCGTTTTTTGCCTCGTGCCTGTATCTTGTGGGGATGTTAACGAGCGTGGTGTTCGGCGTCTATCCGATGGTGTTGCCGGCACGCAATCCTCTGTATTCGCTGACCGTTGATGGTGCCAAGGCAGGGGCGTATGGGTTGAAGGTCGGAATCATTTGGTGGAGTGCCGGGATGATTCTCGCGGCGGGTTACTTTACGTTTGTTTACCGTTCGTTCGCGGGGAAAGTGGAAGTGGATCCTGATTCTAATGGGCACGATTAGGCTAAACATGCGGAACGATAGAAGTACCCCACTGAGATCGTCCAAATGGCTGGCTGGAGTCACGAGCGAGTTGCCAGCATCATCGATGCTTCGTCAATTCTTTTCGACGTTTTATGCGGCAGAGCGATGCGACGCCACTGCCACCCACTTGGGGTTCTTCTTGACGAACGTATCGGTGAAAATAATTTTCGCGGTAAGCGTCTAGCCCTCTCTTGCGGCGCGTTTTCTGGCAAACTGGGGGGCCATGTCCACGACGCAAGAGCCTTTGGCAGCGGGGCACGCCGCGTTTTCTTATCCCGGATTTCGCCTGTATCAAGTCGCGCGTTTCTGCATCGTGCTTTCCAGCGAAATGCAATCGGTAGCAGTTGGCTGGCAAGTTTATGAGATGACGCGGCGCCCGTTGTACCTGGGACTTGTGGGCCTGGCGCAGTTTCTTCCCGGCGTCCTATTATTTCTGCTTGCAGGACACGCAGCAGACCGCTTCAATCGCCGCAAGTTGCTGTCGCTTTGCTATGCGGGTTACGCGGTTTGTTCCGCGTTGCTACTGTACGTCACCTTTCATCGGGGCCATTCCGTCGCGCCAATTTTTGCAATCCTGATCTTACTCGGCGTTGTACGCTGCTTCAGCGGACCCACCAGTCGAGCGTTAATTCCGCAGCTTGTCCCCGAACACACATTTCAAAACGCAGTGGCGTGGGGTTCAACGGTTTTTCGCGGCGCAACGATACTCGGCCCCGCAGTGGGCGGCCTTGCGTATGTTTTTTTCCGCGGCGCAGCCGGCGTTTATTTGTTGGCGCTGATTGCAGCCGTGCTGGCGCTATTCATGACCCTGCAAATCAATAGCGAGTCAAAGCCTCGCAAACGCGAACCACTTGATCTAAAGACCGCGCTTGCGGGACTGCGCTACATTTGGAAGAAAAAAATAATTCTCGGCTCCATTTCGCTGGATCTTTTTGCAGTGTTCCTGGGCGGGGCCGTGGCGTTGCTTCCGGTTTACGCGCGCGAGATTTTGCATACCGGTCCATGGGGGCTGGGTTTGCTTCGCAGCGCGCCCGGCGTGGGCGCGGGCGCCATGGCGCTGCTTCTTGCGTATAAGCCGCTGCGCAAACGTGTAGGGGCAACGATGCTATGGTGCGTGGCGGCATTTGGAATATTCACCGTGGTCTTCGGACTTTCGCACAGCCTCCCGCTATCGCTCGCAGCGCTTTTCCTGGTGGGCGCAGCCGATATGGTCAGCGTGGTAATTCGCGGGACGCTTATTCAAGTGCAAACTCCGGACGAAATGCGCGGGCGCGTGAACTCCGTGGAAATGGTGTTTATTGGGGCATCCAACGAACTTGGCGAATTCGAATCCGGCATGGCCGCGCATTTTTTCGGGACAGTCCCAGCGGTGGTGCTGGGCGGGATCGGAACTCTGCTGGTGACCGTATTGTGGGCCTGGACTTTTCCTGATTTGCGCCGCGCCGATACGCTCGCAAAGACAGACGATTGAATTTCCGCGAACATTTAACGTGCCCGTGCCCCAGGTTTTTCAGCCGTGCGGAGCAAAATCTGCCGTATGATGCTGCCATGCGCGTTCTTCTTGTCGAAGATGATCCCCGTATTGCCCGCCTGGTTGCGAAAGGTCTGCGCGAACAATCTTACGCCGTGGACGTGGCCGTCACCGGCGAAGACGCGCTGTATCAGGCGGACATCAACACCTACGATGTAATCCTGCTGGATGTGATGATTCCTGAGCCAAACGGTTTTCAAGTCTGCCGAAAAATTCGCGCTTCCGGAAAGCGCATGCCCATTTTGATGCTCACCGCGCGCGACGCGGTGGACGATCGCATCACCGGACTCGATCATGGCGCCGATGATTACCTCACCAAGCCGTTCGAGTTTCGCGAACTTCTCGCGCGGCTTCGCGCGCTGCTGCGGCGTTCCGTAGAATTGCGTCCACCGCAAATCACGGTTGGAGACATGGTTTTGGACACTGCCGCGCAATCTGTATCCCGCGCTGGCAAGGCCATTCCGCTCACCGCGAAGGAGTACGCGTTGCTGGAATTTTTAGCGCGCAATGCGGGCCGCGTGGTCGGGCGCGCCGAGATTGCCGAACATGTGTGGGATGAAACCTTTGATCCCTTTTCAAATCTTATTGAAGTTTACGTGAACCGTGTTCGCCGCAAAATCGATTCCGGTTCACGCAAACCATTGCTGCAGACACGACGCGGATCCGGTTACGTTCTGGGTAGCGCTGAAGAATCGCTAGAAACGCAGCCAGGGCCGTCGCCCGCGGCTAAATCCGACCGCGCGAAAACGCCGGGTTCTTTCACAAAAAGGTCCGATGCTTGATTCCGTTCGTTTTCGTCTCACCCTCTGGTACACCGCTGCTCTCGCCCTCATTGTCTGCGTGCTTTGCGTAGTTTCCTACTTTGGGTATTGGCGAAACACTCTGGAGCGCGCGGACGGCAATTTGGCCGAACTCTCCGATGCTTTCGTCACCACGTTTCAGGCCGAGCTAGGCGGGCACACCGACCTCAATTCGATTAAGGAGGCGGCTCGTGTGGCCATACTTGAACACCGTTTTAGCGACCACATTTTTGCCGTGCTGGATTCCTCAAACAATATTGTGATCAGCAGTGCTGATTTTCCCACGGCGCCTGCCCCCGACAACGAGGAGCCTTCGGTTGCGGAAGTCTTCCACTCCCCCTCATTCCAAACGTTTAAGGAAGTTGCCAATTCTGGCGATCGTTTGTACCGCAACGTCACTGGTGGCGCCAAGGCGGGCTATCGCGGCTTTGCGCGGCATATTTTTATAAACGGTCAAAAATGGACGGTCATCACTTTACGGTCACTCCACGCGCAAAAGGAGATGCTCGAAGATGTAGTTAGCACTTTCGCCTGGATTATTCCCATCGGTTTGTTGCTGGCCAGCGCCGGTGGATATTTCCTTGCCCGAAAAAGTTTGGCCCCAGTGGCGGGCATGGCCTCCCAGGCCGGACGAATCGGCGCCGAAAATTTGCACGAGCGTCTTAACGTTCAGAATCCTCGAGACGAGCTGGGTCGCCTGGCGCTCTCCTTCAACAGTTTGCTTGACCGCCTGGATCAATCGTTCGAACGTCAGCGCCGCTTTATGGCCGACGCGTCCCACGAGCTTCGCACCCCCGTGGCAATTCTGCGCGGCGAAGCGGAAGTGGCCTTGTCACGCCCAAACCGTCCCCCGGACGAATATCGCGAATCGCTTGCGGTGTTACGCGAGGAGGCGCAGCGGCTTACGCAGATTGTTGACGACCTGTTTACCTTGGCGCGCGCGGATGCCGGGCAATATCCACTGACGCCGCGCGATTTTTATTTGGAAGAGTTGGTGGCCGATTGTCTGCGCACCACTCGCACGTTGGCGCTCGCCAAGCACATTACCATCTCCGGGGATTGTTCCGAGGAGCTGCCTATTTGCGCCGATGAAGGGCTGATCCGCCGCATGCTCTTAAATCTGCTGGATAACGCCATCAAATATACGCCGCCAAGTGGGACCGTTTCGGTTTCCTGCACTCAGTCCAAAAATGAATATTGCTTGAGCGTTTCCGACAGCGGCCTCGGAATTCCTGAAGATTTGCAGGATCGTATTTTTGAACGATTTTTCCGCGTGGACGAAGCGCGCTCCCGTGGTGAAAATAATAACGGCATGGGCGCTGGCCTCGGCCTATCCATCGCGCGATGGATTGCAGAAGCGCACCATGGCCGGCTGGAGCTCACCCGTTCGGGTCCAACCGGTACTACCTTTACCGCCCGCCTTCCTGTTACGATTTCTACCGCTTCCGGGCACCCCGCGGAATATACCCCGGTCGTTAATCCCTGATTTATCTCCGAAACGCTAGGCTGCACGCTAGAGTTTCAAGCGAGCGACGCATGAAACCGATCAATGAAAGAGTTGTTTTGAAAATACATCGTGATTTGCTTTTAACAATATGGACGATTGTGGCGCTGTTGGGCTTGTCTTCCACCGCACGCGGACAGCAGCCAGATGCGCCTACGCCGCAGCCTGACGCCGTGATTACGTCGCCGGCATCAGCCCCAGTCGTTGTGTCGCAGGGCGCACAGCCCTCCACGCAAGGGGTCACTCCGGTGGTGCTGACGCTGCAAGACGCTCTAAACCGTGCGCGCGGCAATAACGTTATGTTCCAAACGGCGGTGACCGACGCGAATGTGACGAAGCAGGACCGCTATCAAGCTGCGGCGGGAATGCTGCCCTCGGTTACTTATATCAATCAGGGGATTTATTCGCAGAGTCACGGGTTCGGACCTAATGAACTCCCGCTTTTCATTGCCAATAACGGCCCCCACGAATACGTCAGCCAAGCCGATATTCATGAGGTTTTCGATTTAGCGGCATTGTCAACTTTTCGCAAGACCATGGCTCTCGCCGCGGCTGCTCGCGCCAAGTCGGAAGTCGCCTCGCGTGGCCTGGTGGTCACCGTTGTGCAGAATTACTACGCCGTGGCGGCAGCCCAACACAAGCTTGAAAGTGCCCAGCGAAACGCTTCCGAAGGGGATCAATTTTTCAACACTACCAAAGCTTTGGAACAGGGCGGGGAAGTAGCGCACTCGGACGTCATCAAAGCAGAATTGCAAGGACAGGAACGCCACCGGCAACTTCAAGAAGCGCAACTTGGGCTTTTAAACGCCCGGCTAAATCTTGCCGTGCTGGTTTTTAAGGATTTTAACGACAACTTTGTAATAGCGGATGACTTGCACGCGAGCCCCCCGCTTCCTCCGCTCGAAGAGGTGCAGCAGCGCGCCACACGCGATAACCCGGATCTGCGCGTCGCCACGGAATCGCTCAAAGCTGCCAAGCGTGACGTAAACACCGCGTGGTTCGGATATTTTCCCTCACTCACCGCCGATTATCTTTACGGGATTGACGCGCCGCGTTTTGCGCTGCGGAGCGGCGGACTTAACAATCTGGGAAGCGCGTTTACCGTCGGAGTTCTTACGCCGATTTGGAATTGGGGCATCACGCAAAGCAAAGTCAAACAAGCGGGGTACCGGCGCAATTTGTCGCAATTGCAATTTTCGCTGGCCCAGCGCACCTTGCTTTCGCAGATTCGTTCTGTTTACGCAGAAGCGGAAACCGCGCTAAATGAATTGACCGGGTTGCAAAGGTCGGCGGAACTTTCCGCTGAAAGCCTGCGTCTCATCACGCTGCGATATAAGGATGGCGAATCCACGGTCTTAGAGGTTGTCGACGCGCAGAATACTTTTGCGCTGGCCAACGCGGCGTACCAGGACGGCGCAGTGCGCTACCGCGTGGCTCTTGCAAATTTGCAAACACTCACAGGAGTGCTTACGACTCCATGAAGACGGTTATGATTAAAAAATCGCAACAAGTAATTTCGCGGCTCAGCCACTTGGGATGCGGAGCCATTTTGCTACTCGCCTGCGGCTGCAGCAAAACTGCACCCGAACCAGAACCCGTCGTGTCGGTGCAGGTGGAGCCCGCCAAGCGCGGTCCAATCACCGAGACTATCAGCGCTGAAGCGGTGGTGTTCCCCGTGCAACAGTCTGTGATTGCGCCGAAAATTACTTCGACGGTTCGCACTTTCTACGTGCAACGCGGCAGCCGCGTGAAAAAAGGCCAGGAACTTGTCCAGTTGGAGAACGCAGATCTCACCGCAGCCGCGGAACAGAGCAAGGGCGATTTCGAACAAGCGCAAGCCAGTTATGCGGCAACCACTGGAGCAACTATTCCAGAACAGGTGCAAAAAGCGGAACTTGACGCGGCGGCAGCGAAATCAAACTACGACGCGCAAAAAAAGGTTTACGAAGCCCGCAAAACCTTGTTTGAGCAAGGCGCCATTCCTCGCAAGGATTTGGATGCTGCGAACGTAGCGCTCTCCCAGGCCAACAGTCAGAATGAACAAGCGCAAAAGCAGCTTCAGGATTTGCAGAGAATAGGCAAGCAGTTGGCATTGAAAACGGCTGACGCCCAGCTGACCAGCGCGAACGCAAAATATCTGGGGGCCAGGGCAGCCCTCAGCTATTCCATAATCCGCAGCCCGATCAACGGTGTAGTTACCGATCGGCCTTTGTTTCCCGGAGAGGCCGCCACTGCTAATCAGCCGATTCTCACGGTGATGGATCTTTCCAGAGTAATTGCCAAGGCCCACATTCCAGGCGCGCAAGCGGCGCTCATCAAAGTGGGTAACCCCGCGGAAATCAAGATTCCAAACGTGGATGAGCCAGTCAAGGCCAAGGTGACTTTGGTAAGTCCTGCGCTCGACCCGGGCAGCACCACCATCGAAGTTTGGGTCGAAACCGCCAAGCCCCCGGCCGAGTTAAAGCCGGGAATGACCGTGGAAGTGATTATCACCAGTAAAACCGCGAAGGATGCGCTCCTCGTCCCTGCTTCCGCGGTATTCAAATCTGACACAGGCGAAATAGTTCTCGTGGCTGGCAGCGACGAAAAGGCACATCAAACGCCCGTGCAGACCGGAATTCGCAACAAGGAAGACGTGCAGATTTTGAGTGGAATCAAAGAAGGGGACCAAGTAATCACGTCCGGCGGCTATGCCTTGCCGGACAAAACGCCGATCAAGATTGAAGCGCCTGCCAAAGATGAAAAAGCCGGCGACGCGGGCGGCAAAGCCGACGCAGCAGATGAAGCTAAACCCGACGCCAAAGGCGCTAAACCCAACGACACGAAAGCTCCCGCGAAAGATGCCACGGGCGGAAAAGCGGACAACAAGCCTGCCGAGAAAGACGAGAAATAGATCAGCATGGATCCCCAGTCCGAGCACAAGCCCATCAAACCGACGTTGCCTCCGGCAAAACCGGATACCACGCCGTGGTTCCATCAATTATCACGCCCGATATTATTTCTAATTGTCACGCTCACCCTGGTGGGCGGCTACCTTTCATTCCAGATTCCAGTTTCCGTTTTTCCCAACACCGATTTTCCGCGCATCGTTGTTGGCGTTGACAACGGCGTCATGCCCATCGACCAGATGCTGGTGACCATCACGCGTCCACTGGAAGAGTCCGTGAACAGCGTGCCGGGCCTGGCCAGGGTGCAATCCATCACCAGTCGAGGCTCGGCGGAAATCGATCTTTTCTTCGACTGGAACAGCGACATGGTTCTGACGCTACAGCGTGTCGACGCCGTCGTCGCGCGTATGCAGTCGATATTGCCAGCCACCGCGAAAGTCGACACGCATCGGCTTACCTTCGCTGCTTTTCCGATTCTCGGCTATAGCCTTACCTCCGACAACATTTCACAAAGCAAGCTCTGGGAAATCGCCACCTATGACATGAAGCCGCGAATCAACCGGTTGAACGGCGTCGCCGCGGTCATTGTGCAAGGTGGCCGCGTACCGGAATTCCAAATTACTCCCGATCCTGCGCGGTTGCAGACCGCTGGCGTCACGATACAAGACATTCTTGATGCCGTTCGCCGCACCAATTTAATTGATTCACCCGGGCTGATCGAAACCAATCATCAACTGGTGCTGGGCCTCATTAGCGGCCAGGTTCACGATCCTGATGAAATCGGCAAGATTGTGATCAAGGCTTCTCCCGCTGGTGTCCCGATTAGAATCGGCGACGTGGCCGCCGTCGGACCCTCGGTCGCGCCGAAGTACACCATTGTCACTGCGAACGGAAAACCGGCCGTGCTGCTCAACATTAATCGCCAACCGGAAAGCAACACTTTGGATGTAGCCAACGAAGTTCGCATGCAAATTGCTCAACTTTTACCTTCGTTGCCTCCCGGCGTGCACGTGGAACCGTTTTACGACCAGTCCACCATTGTTCACGAATCGATTGCCAGCGTTCGCGACGCGGTGCTGCTCGGATTGGTCCTCTCGTCCATCATTCTGGTGCTGTTTCTGCGCGACTGGGGTACATCGCTGGTCGCCGGGTTGGTGATTCCTTCTACTTTGCTGATTACCTTTATCGTGCTGAAGGTTACCGGACAAAGCTTTAACCTGATGACCCTTGGCGGCCTGGCAGCGGCGGTCGGACTGGTGATTGACGACGCCATCGTCGTGCTCGAAAACATTGTGCTTCACCGCGACGCGGGACAAGGTCGTCTGGAAGCCATCGAGAGCGCGCTGCGCGAGATGACCATTCCGCTGATCGGCTCGACCATCACTCCGATCGTTGTCTTTCTCCCGCTCATTTCCATTACCGGTGTTACCGGCAGCTTCTTTCGCGCGCTAGCCGTCACCATGACGGTTTCACTTTTCACTTCCTTGCTTCTCGCTCTTTCCTGGACCCCCACGCTTAGCCAGTATTTTGTGAGAAGGAAAGATACCGCGACAGCCACCCACGGTGATGCCACCGATCCTGCCGCGCTTCTGGCTGCCGAGGAAGCTCACCTCTCCGGATTCTTCGGCAAAATCATAGCCTTCTATGCGCGCACCATGGAAGCTGTTCTAAAACGCCCTATTATTCTGGTGATCAGTTCCGTACTCATCGTCGCGCTGTCTTTCGTTTGCTACAAATTTTTGGGTACGGACCTCCTCCCCGCCATGGACGAAGGAGGCTTCATTCTTGATTACTTCACGCCGCCTGGGAGTTCGCTAGCCGAAACCGACGCGATTCTGCAACGCATCGAAAAAATTATCAAAGAAACGCCAGAAGTGGAAAGCACTTCGCGCCGCACTGGCCTGCAACTCGGCATCGCCACTGTAACCGAGGCCAATATAGGCGATTTCACCGTCAAACTTAAGAGCAATCGTAAGCGAAGCATTGACGAAATTATCGCCGATATTCGAACGGACATCGAACACAGCGAGCCGGCTACCAAAATCGAATTCATTCAGGTCCTGCAAGATATGATTGGTGACCTCACCAGCCAACCCCAACCAATCGTGATTAAATTGTTTTCGCAGGATCCCAAAATCCTCGCGGACAACGCGCCTAAGGTGGCCGACGCAATATCAAAGATTCATGGCGTCGTTGATGTTTTGAATGGTATCGAAAATACCATCAGCGGCCCGGCAGTAACGTTTCAGGTGAATTCCTCCGTGGCTGCGCGTTCCGGTTTCACTCCCGAGGAAATTGCTATCGATGCCGCCGCCATTTTTGACGGCGAGCCTTCCACCACGCCCGTAATAGTTAACGATCGCGCCTACACCATTCGCATTCGTTTCCCGGATCAGACTCGCGCTTCGCTGGACCGCATGGCCAACACGTTGCTTATCAGCGCCTCGGGGAAAACCGCCACCCTCGGTTCTTTGGCTACGATCACTTCCGAGCCCGGACAGACCGAAGTACGCCGCGAAAATTTGCAGCGTTTGATCTCTGTCACGGGCCGGTTCGAAGGTGTGGACCTCGGCACCGGCATTGCTGAAGTGCAAAAAACCATTCAAAACTTGCACTTGCCAGCCTCAATTCGCGTCGAATATGGCGGCACCTACCAGGAGCAGACCAAATCGTTTCAGGACTTGCTCGGCGTACTCCTGCTGGCATTGGTTCTTCTTTTCGTGGTTTTGCTTTTCGAGTTCCGCACCTTTTCCGCGCCCGCAGCCATTCTGGCTTCTTCTTTGCTCTCTACCTGTGGCGGCTTTATTGCTCTCTTGGTGACGCGCACAAACTTTAACGTTGCTTCCTTCATGGGCACCATCATGGTCATCGGCATCGTGGCGAAAAACGGTATTTTGCTGCTCGACGCGGAGCACCGCTTCCGCCAAATGGGTTTTTCGGCTGAGGACTCCATGATTCAAGCCGGTCGTCGCCGCTTGCGTCCTATCGTTATGACCGCGCTTGCTACAATTTTCGGCATGCTTCCGCTGGCGCTGGCGCTTGGCGCGGGGTCGCAAATGCTGCAGCCTCTGGCCATAACCGTAATCGGCGGCCTGATCAGCTCGATGGTGTTATCGCTGGTTTTCACTCCGGCCATCAACTACTATCTGCAACGCAAAAAGCCGGCGCGGACCTACACCACTCCAGGGCCAAGGACTGGCACAGCTCTCAACCTGCAATAACAATCTCAAAATGGAAATGGCTGCTAATTAGCAGCCATTTCCGTTGCATCTTGGTGTGAGCTCGTCAGTTCCGCGCGACTGCGCTCAATTTTTCGCAGGTGGTGTCGTGGGTGTGGCAATCATGCCGCTCTCCGTCTTTGCTTTTGCCGCATCGCTCTTTAGCGAGGTAATGACCGCGGGAGGAAGTTTGTCGGCATTTTTTAGCAGCACCGTCACCTGCCAAATTTGCGCTTCGTTCAGTTGGCCATCGAATCCCGGCATACCCGTCATGCGAATTCCATTTTTAACCTTCCAGTACGTTTCCCAGGCTGCGTCGTCCGTCACGCCCATGCCCACGAAAAGCTGCGGCGGTTTGGGCGCCATTCCCGCGGCAATCGCCGTTTTCGCAGCATCCGGCAGCCCATGGCAAACGGCGCAATTTTGCTTGTAAACAGTCACGCCCTCCAAATAATTCTTCTCGTCTGCTGGAACTTGCGGCTCCGGATGCGGCAGCTTGTTCAGATAAGCCTTCAGTGCCAACTTCGCCATGGTGCGTTCGAAGGGCATATTCGGAGCAGTCACAGCCACCGGCGCAGTCCCCGTCGCAAAATAGAAGTACACCCCTGCTGCCACCAGCAAAATCCCCAGTACAATTCCCAGCACCAGCCCTCTGAACATTTGGTTTCCTCCGCGCGCATTTTACCACCGTGCCAGCTTATCGCCCAACGTAACCTTTGCTCTCTTAATTTCGTCTTACTTAATGACATAGACGAATGCTAGCCAGCGGTGCGCCGTTTGCCACCTTCGCCGAGCGTCCTTAGGGCCTAAACCGCGAAGCCATTTGTAAGTCAACAGGAGCCCAGTAAATGAGTCAGCTTGATGCGGTCGATGTGCCCCAAAGTGGCACCCGACCCGAAGACATTTCAGCAAGCCGCCCCAGTGCCCGCAAGAAGCATTCATGGGTCTGGGTTATAGCGCTCATCGTTATTGTTCTTGGTGCAGTGTGGTATTACCGCAGCACTCACAACAATTCCCAGCAAAGTGGTTCAGCAGGCACACCTGCGGCAGGCAAAGGTCCCGCTGGAGGCCCCGGAAGCGCGGGATACGCCGTCCCCGTGGTTGTAGCCACTGCCCAGCGCGGCAATTTGCCCGTTTATTTCAATGGCCTGGGCACTGTAACCGCCTTCAATACCGTCACCGTTCGTAGTCGCATCGACGGCCAACTCATCAGAGTTGATTTCACCGAAGGGCAATTCGTTCGCGAAGGCCAGTTGCTCGCCGAGATCGATCCCCGTCCTTATCAAGTGCAACTCTCGCAGGCAGAAGGCCTGCTCGCCAAGGACATGGCGCTGCGCAAAGACGCCGAAGTTAACTTCCAGCGATTCCAATTGCTATTCAACGCCGGCGTTATTCCCCAGCAACAGTTGGACACCCAGCGCTCGCTCGTCGGCCAATTCGACGGCGCCATTCGAGGCGACGAAGCTCAAATAAACAACGCGAAGCTGCAGCTAATCTATTGCCGCATTACCGCTCCCATCAGCGGACGCGTCGGCTTGCGACTTGTCGACGCCGGCAATATGGTTCACGCCGCCGACCCCAATGGTTTGGTCGTGATTACGCAATTGCAGCCGATTTCCGTCATTTTCAGTCTTCCGCAAGATCAATTGCCGCAAGTGTATTCCAAGCTGCATGCCGCTCAGCAATTGACCGTCGATGCTTATGACCGCGACGATAAAGTGAAAATCGCCACGGGCAAGCTCGCCACCATCGACAACCAGATTGATCCCACCACCGGCACGTACAAACTGAAGTCCATATTCACGAACGAGAATAATATTTTGTTTCCCAACCAGTTTGTCAATGCCCACCTCCTGGTCGACACGAAAAAAGATGTGGTAACCATGCCGACTCCCGCTTTGCAGCGCGGCCCTCAAGGCACCTATGTCTACGTCGCCGGGAATGACGGCACCGCGAAAATTCGCACTGTCACCGTCGCGGAAACGGTAGGCAACACCGTCGGCATCAGCGAAGGTCTGCAGCCCGGCGAAGTCGTGGTCATCGAGGGCCAGGACAAATTGCAGGACGGCACCAAAATTAAGGCCACTCCCGCGTCGGCTTCACCTTCAGCTGCCGCAAATGCCGCCGCTGCACCCAACTCCAACAAAAATTTTGCCGGCTCTCAGGTCGGAGGCAACTAGCAATGAACCCTTCGCGGCCGTTTATTCTGCGGCCTGTGGCCACCACTTTGCTGATGTTCGGCGTGCTGCTGGCCGGATATGTGGCGTATCGCCAGTTGCCCGTTTCTGCTCTCCCTCAGGTTGATTACCCCACGATACAAATTCAAACTTTTTACCCGGGAGCAAGTCCCGACGTGATGGCTTCCTCGGTCACCGCTCCCCTCGAGCGCGACTTCGGCCAGATCCCTGGTCTGCTTCAAATGACTTCAACGAGTTCGTTTGGAAGCTCGCAGATCACCTTGCAGTTCAATCTCGATCTCAACATCGATATCGCGGAACAGGAAGTTCAAGCGTCCATCAATGCCGCTTCCAACCTGTTGCCCCGTGACCTTCCCAATCCGCCCATCTACAGCAAAGTCAACCCAGCGGATGCTCCCATTCTCACGCTGGCGCTCACTTCCAATACTTTGCCGCTTACGCGGGTGGAAGATTTGGCCGATACCACTCTCGCGCAGAAAATTTCGCAACTCTCTGGCGTTGGCCTGGTCAGCATCAGCGGCGGTCAGCGGCCTGCTGTTCGCATTCAAGCCAATCCCACCGCGCTCGCTTCCTACGATCTCAGCCTCGAAGACCTGCGCACCGCGCTCAGCCAGGCCAATGTCGATCAAGCCAAAGGCACATTCGATGGGCTGCATCAGGCTTACACCATCGGCGCAAACGACCAACTGGTCTCCAGCGAAGGGTATCGATCGCTGATCGTCGCCTATAAAAAAGGCGCCGCGATTCACCTCACCGATGTCGCCACGGTGATCGACGGCGCGGAAAACACGAAACAAGCCGCCTGGGCCAACAAGAATCCAGCGGTCATCCTTAATATTCAACGCCAACCTGGCGCGAATATTATCGGCGTGGTTGACCGCGTCAAAAAACTCCTCCCGCAGCTGCAATCCGCGCTTCCTGCTTCCATTCACGTAACCATTTTGACCGATCGCACCACCACCATTCGCGCCTCCGTCAAGGACGTGCAATTTTCCCTGATGTTGACGATTATCCTCGTCGTTATGGTGATTTTTTTGTTCTTGCGCAGTGTGCGAGCCACCGTGATCCCAAGCATCGCCGTGCCGCTCTCTATCGTTGGAACTTTCGGTGTGATGTATCTGCTTGGCTACAGCTTAAACAATCTGTCGCTGATGGCGCTCACCATCTCGACCGGCTTCGTTGTGGATGACGCCATCGTCATGGTTGAAAACATTTCGCGTTACATTGAAGAAGGCGAATCCCCGTTGCAAGCCGCGCTGAAAGGCTCCGAGCAGATCGGTTTCACCATTGTCTCGCTCACCGTTTCGCTGATCGCGGTTCTCATTCCATTGCTTTTCATGGGCGACATCGTCGGCCGTCTGTTCCGCGAATTTGCCATTACCCTGGCCGTAACCATTCTGGTTTCCGCCGTTGTCTCACTCACGCTTACGCCGATGATGGCCGCCAAGCTTCTTCGTCATCAAAAAGAGGAAGAACAGAGCTGGTTCTATCGCACCTCTGAACGGGGCTTCAAATCCGTAATTGCTTTCTACGGTCGTACGCTGGAAACCGTTCTGCGCTTTCGCGGCATCACGCTGGCGATTACTGTCGCCACCTTCGTCGCTACCATTCTTCTTTTTCTCTATATCCCCAAGGGCTTTTTTCCCGTGCAGGATACTGGAGTGATCCTCGGCGTATCCGAAGCTCCGCAAAATGTCTCATTTGCCGCCATGGCTCAACGCCAGCAGCAGCTTGCCGATGTGATTCTCAAAGACCCAGCCGTCGAGTCGCTTTCTTCCTTCATTGGCATTGATGGAACCAACGTGACCCTGAACAGTGGGCGGCTTCAAATTAATTTGAAGCCGCTCTCCGTGCGAAAAATTGACTCAGGGGAAATAATTCGGCGTTTGCAACCGGAGCTTGGAAAAATAGATGGCGTTACGTTGTTCATGCAGCCCGTCCAGGACCTCACCGTTGAAGACCGCGTCAGCCGCACGCAATTTCAGTACAGTCTCGAAGATGTCGACGCTAAAGAGTTGGCTTATTGGGTGCCGCGCTTCGTTGATAAGTTGAAAAGCCTTCCCGAATTGCGCGATGTAGCCACGGACCAAATGAACCAGGGGCTCTTGGCTACGCTCACCATTGACCGCGACACTGCCGCGCGCCTGGGAATTCTGCCCGCCGACATCGATAACACCCTTTACGACGCGTTTGGCCAGCGCCAGGTCTCCACCATTTTCACGCAACTCAATCAGTATCACGTGGTGATGGAAGTCGATCCTCAGTTTCAGCAGAATCCCGAGTCACTAAAAAATATTTACGTTCGTTCTTCCAACGGCCAGCAAATTCCGTTGAGCGCCTTCACCCGTTTTGAGCCTGGCGTCACCCCGCTGGTGATCAGTCACCAGGGACAATTTCCCGTGGTGACCCTTTCTTTCAATTTGGCGCCCGGCGTTTCCCTCGGAAACGCCACCAAAGCGATCGACGCCGCGCGCGCTGATTTGGGCATGCCCCCCAGTGTGCAAGCTACTTTTCAAGGCACCGCCGCGGCGTTTCTAAAATCATTGTCCAACGAACCCATTCTCATTTTGGCCGCGCTCATCGTCGTCTACATCGTGCTCGGCGTTTTGTATGAAAGCTACATTCACCCCGTCACGATTCTTTCCACGCTTCCTTCCGCCGGCGTGGGCGCGATTCTTGCCCTGCTTTTGTTCCACACCGAATTCAGCGTCATCGCGCTCATCGGAATCATCCTGCTGATCGGAATCGTTAAGAAAAACGCCATTATGATGATCGATTTTGCGCTGGAGGCCGAGCGCAAGGAAGGGAAGTCGCCGCGCGATGCCATCTATGAAGCGTGCTTGTTGCGCTTCCGGCCCATCATGATGACCACCATGGCCGCGCTGCTTGGCGGCTTGCCGTTGGCACTCGGAACGGGCGTTGGTTCCGAGTTGCGGCGTCCTCTGGGAATCACGATCGTCGGCGGCTTGATTTTCAGCCAGGTCCTTACTCTTTACACCACGCCGGTCGTATACCTCGCGTTTGACTGGCTTGCTCGCCGCTTCGCGCTAAATATCGGCAACCGTGCGGATGAAACCGCTCCGCAACCCGCGGGGGATTAGCGCATGAATTTCTCGTCCAATTTTTCCGCGCCCTTTATTCGCCGCCCGGTCGCTACTTCCCTAATCACTATCGCAATTTTTTTGTCCGGGGTGGTCGCGTTCCGGTATTTGCCCGTCGCTCCTCTGCCGCAGGTCGACTTTCCGACCATCGCTGTCGGCGCCAATTTGCCAGGCGCCAGCCCGGAGACGATGGCCTCCGCCGTTGCCACGCCGCTTGAGCGTCAGTTCGGGCGCATCGCCGGTGTTACGCAGATGACTTCTTCCAGTGGACTGGGTTCCACCAATATCATTCTTCAGTTTGATCTCAATCGCGACATCAATGCCGCCGCGCGCGATGTCCAGGCGGCTATCAACGCGGCGCGCAGCCAACTTCCCTCCGATCTTCCTGGCCAGCCCGGTTATCGCAAAGTTAATCCTGCCGACGCTCCGATCCTGCTTCTTGCGTTAACTTCCGAAAATATTCCGCCGGCACAGATTTATGACGCCGCCGATTCCATTTTGGCGCAAAAATTGGCGCAGGTTGAAGGTGTAGGACAGGTATTTGTTTGGGGCAGTTCGAGCCCAGCCGTTCGTGTCGAAGTAAATCCCACGCAACTGAACAGCTACGGCGTTAGCCTGGAAAGTATTCGCAAGTCTCTAAATTCCGCAAATTCCAATCAGGCGAAAGGCTCGCTTTCGGATCCGTCGCGAACCTGGACAATCGCTGCCACCGATCAACTGTTCAAAGCTTACGAATACCAGCCGCTGATCATTGCCGGCCACCAGGGCGCGCAACTTCGTCTGCGCGACGTCGCCGAAGTTATTGACTCGGTCGCGGATACCCGCAACCTCGGCCTTTCCGGCGGCCAACGCGCCGTAATCATAGCGATATTCCGCCAACCCGGCGCCAACATGATCGAAACGGCCGACCGCGTTACCGCCACTCTTCCGTGGCTGCGCGCCTCGATTTCTCCCTCGCTGCATCTCGGCGTAATCATCGATCGCACCACGACCATTCGCGCCTCCGTCCACGATGTGGAAATCACCCTGCTCATTTCCATCGCTCTGGTAATCCTGGTGGTGTTCGCCTTTTTGCGTAATGTTCGTGCCACCATCATTCCCAGCATCGCTGTTCCTCTTTCGCTCATCGGCACTTTCGGCGTGATGTATCTTTTGCATTACAGCGTGGACAATCTTTCGCTGATGGCTCTCACCATTTGCACCGGTTTCGTGGTGGATGACGCTATCGTGGTCATAGAAAACATTACGCGCCACATGGAATCCGGCATGCCCCCGTATAAGGCGGCGATGAAGGGCGCCAGCGAAATAGGCTTCACCGTTCTCTCCATGAGCGTTTCACTCATCGCCGTTTTCATTCCCATCTTGTTGATGAGTGGCATCGTCGGCCGCTTGTTCCGCGAATTTGCCGTGGTTCTCAGCGTGGCCATAGTCGTCTCGCTGCTTATTTCTCTTTCAACCACGCCGATGTTGTGCGCCCGTTTTCTCAAACACGATTCCCAAAAACACGGCCGGCTTTACCGCGGTTTCGAAAATGCATTCGACCGTCTGCTTCGCGTGTACGATGTTTCGCTCGGCTGGGTGCTGCGGCACCAGTTCCTGATTCTGCTGGTCACCATTGGAACCGTTTGCGTAAATGGCTATCTTTTTTGGGTTACGCCAAAAGGATTTTTTCCGCAACAGGACACTGGCCGGATTACTGGCCTCATTCAAGGCGATCAGGACTTGTCTTTCACCGCCATGTCGCAAAAAATGCGTGAATTTACCGATGTAGTCCTCAAAGATCCCGCCATCGACACGGTTACTTCTTTTACCGGCGGCGGGAGCGGTGGCAGCACCGCGCGCCTGTTCGCGCAACTTAAGCCGCTTGAGGTGCGCAAGATCAGCGCTGACGAAGTAATCGGGCGCATCCGCAAGAACAGCGCCAAAATTCCCGGCGCATCCTTATATATGCAATCCGTGCAGGATCTCAGCATCGGCGGCCGCTTTGGCGGCGCGCAATATCAGTACACCTTGCAGGCCGATAATCTGGCGGACTTGACGCACTGGGCGCCCATTCTTAAAGAGCGCATGAGCAAAATTCCCGATCTGCGTGACGTCAACTCTGACCAGCAAATGCACGGGTTGGAAACTTCACTGGTCATCGATCGCGAAACTGCCGCGCGACTCGAAGTTTCTGTTCTCGACATCGACAACACCCTTGGCGACGCATTTGGCCAGCGCCAGGTTTCCAACATCTATAAAGGTCTCAACCAATATCACGTCATCCTCGAGGTCGCGCCGGATGCGCAAAAAGATCCCAGCGCTCTGCGATCCATTTATGTTCCATCCAAATCCGGCCAACTTATCCCGCTCAGCTCTTTTGCGCACTACGAGCCGTCAAATACCGCGCTTTCCGTGAATCATCAGGGAATATTTCCGGCCATCACCCTTTCGTTCAATCTCGCTCCCGGCGCATCCTTGGGTCCCGCTCTCGAACACATTCAAGCCGCGCAGCGCGAATTGCATATCCCCTCCTCAGTTCACACCATGTCCTCCGGCACCGCTCAGGCTTATCAGGATTCGCAATCCTCGGAATTGGTCTTGGTGCTCACCGCCCTTGCCGCCGTCTATATCGTTCTCGGCATTCTTTACGAAAGCTACATTCATCCCATCACCATTCTTTCCACGATTCCATCCGCAGGAATCGGCGCGCTGCTCGCCATTCGTTTCGCGAAATCTGATCTCAACTTGATTGCCCTCATCGGCATCATTCTTTTAATTGGCATCGTGAAAAAGAACGCCATCTTGATGATTGATTTTGCGGTGCAAACCGAACGCGAGGAAGGGAAGTCGCCGGTCGAAGCCATTTACAAAGCGTGCATCCTGCGCTTTCGCCCCATCATGATGACCACCATGGCTGCGCTTCTCGGCGCCCTGCCTCTCGCGGTCAGCATCGGCGTAGGCTCTGAACTCCGCCGCCCGCTTGGCATCACCATCGTAGGCGGTCTGATCCTCAGCCAACTGCTTACGCTCTACACCACACCAGTGGTTTATATTTATTTGGATCGCTTGCAGACTTGGCTGCGCAACGCCTGGGCCAGCCGCTTTCATCACGCACGGCCAGCTCCCGCGCACTCCGACTGACGATCATCCGCCGGCGGGGACGAAACTCCCAATCAGCCACCCGGTCAGAAATACCAGCAATCCTCCGACAATAACTTGAAACGCCGCGCGCAAAAACGGTGTATCCATATATTTGTACCGGATGTAGCTGATCACTCCCAACTCAATCGCCACCACAACTACCGCGACGCCTGTAGCCGTATGAAAATCCTGAATCAAAAATGGCAACGTGTGACCGATTCCTCCCGCAGACGTCATTAGACCCGTGATTGCCCCTCGCGCCCATGGCGAACCTCGCCCCGTCAGTGACCCATCATCGGATTGTGATTCCGCGAATCCCATTGATATTCCGGCGCCGACCGAAGCTGCCAGCCCCACCAGAAATGCGTCCCAACTTTTGTGCGTGGCAAATGCCGCGGCAAACAGCGGCGCAAGCGTCGAGATGGATCCGTCCATCAATCCCAGTAATCCCGGTTGCACCACCTGCAACAAAAATAATTTCCGGTGTGATTCGTCCTCGCTCGCCCGGGCATTCTCGTTCAAATGCTTTTCTTCCAACTCCCCGGCCGTCCGCGTATGCTTTCTTTCCTCATCTGCCAACTTGTTTAACAATTCCCGTGTCGACGCGTCCGTAGTTCTGCTGGCCGCGCGCATATAAAACCGGCTGGCCTCCATCTCCATCAATTCAGCTTGTTTTCGCGCTACCTTTACTCCCAGTGGCCGCACCAGCCATACCGGGCGCCTCGCCAAAAAGCCCTTCACATTTTCGCGCCGTATCAGCGGAATATAATCCCCAAACCTTTGCCGGAACATCGCGAACAACCTGTCGCGGTGCACCACTTCTTCGGCGCGCATCTCTTCAAACATCTGTGCCGTGGAGGGATATTCCTCGCGAAGCGCATCCGCGAATTCGCCGTAAATCCGCCCGTCCTCTTCCTCGGAAGCAATCGCCAGCGCCAGAATTTCTTTTTCCGTCAGTTGCTGAAATTCCTTCAACATGCTCTTAATCTCCACATTTACTCAACCGAGAGAATGGCATAAATCCCGAGTGCAAGCCAATCCCCACACCCTTCTGATGCCACGAGTTGGCAGTCGGTCGTTGGAATTTCGCGACGTACCTGCTCGAAGCAATTGTATTTTCTTATATTTTCTACGAGGATGGTTTTATGGACTTATACATCATTCGTCATGGTATCGCCATCGATCGCGAGGATCCGAAGTGTCCGCCGGACCCGGAACGCTATCTCACCGATGATGGCATCGAAAAAACCAGGGAAGTCGCGAAACGCTTCGCCGCTCTCGGTGTCTCTCCGGATCTATTTGTTTCCAGCCCTTACGTTCGCGCCATGCAAACCGCCGAGATTTTTGCCAGCGCGCTCGATTATCCAAAGCATAAAATTCGTCGCAACGAACTTCTTCTCCCCGGCAGCGAACCCTCCGTTTTCTTTCGTGAATTGGCCAAAGACAAGCATTCCTCGACCGTGCTGCTCTTCGGTCACGCTCCGCATCTCGATGAACTGCTCGCCACCGCTATCGGCTCCAAGCATCCCGTCACTACTCTAAAAAAAGCTGGCGTCGCTTGCCTGGAATTAAAACGCATTTCGCCTCCCAGTGCGCAACTTATCTGGCTGGCTACGCCCAGACTTCTCCGCAAAGCCGCGAAATAATTTCGCAATCAACGCTTTCGATTAAGTGGGAATCCGTCAGTCCGATGCCGCGGCTGACGCCCTCTCTGGCTCATCTTTACGCGCCGGCAGCGTGAACAAATTGTCCTTCTTCGGAACGCTTTTTACGATCAGCGGGCGGTCCAACTGGCTTTCCAATAAATGTTTTCCCGCCGCCAGTTGTACCGCTGCGTCTTCGGTGTCTTCAAGATTAGGCGCGTTCACGATCAACGCTTCCGCGGATTTTTCCACTTTCAGTCCCACGCAACTAGTTACGCCGCATTTACGCAGCGCGCGCGCCAGCCGCAGCACCCCCGCCAGCCCGCGCACTTTTTCTTGTTGCGGCGTCGACAATCTTCCAAAGTCTTTGTCCTTGGCGCGTGGTTCCGAGCCGCGTGCATAACGGATCGCCGCTAGAACTACTTCCCATTCTTCGCCGGCCCACCCCGGCGGCAACGTCATTTTCTTTAGAAATTTCCGCGCCGCTTTACGCGATGATTCGCCATCGTCCGGCGCCGACTGCCCATATAACCGCGAAGCAGCCAGAAACAGCTTTCGCATTTCCGCTTCCGCAAAAACCGCGCCCGTTTTCGATCGTGCCACCGATTCAAACAGTCTCCGCGCGATTCTTGCGTCCAGCGTGGCGTTTTTCGAACGCCTGCCCATGGCGCGCGCCGTGGCTCGCAGAAGCGCCGAAGTCGCAGCCTCAAGTTTTTTTCCGTGTGGCAGGCCATCGCGCCATTCTCGCCACAAGCTCGTTTTTCCCAGCGTCAACCGCCGGTACGTCTGCATCCGCTCGTGGCGTTCTTTTTGCAACAGCGCTTCCCACGCTTTACGTGACTCGCTCTGTTCCTCTTCTGCCGTTTGCTTCACCCGCTCCGCAAGCACATCCAGGTCATGGATTTCTCCAAGTAAATACTGCACTCGTTTGAGATTTTCTCCCCAGGCGGCGGAATGCTCCGGCAAAAGATTTTCCGTGGCATAACGAAAGTGCTTCAATCCGATTCGCAACTTGTGCCACGCTTTGGGCTTTTCTCCGCGCAGCGCCCGCGCGTGCCGCTCTTTGGCTTCTTCGTATCGCTCCAGCGCGATGCACTCCGCCGCGGGGCTTCCAGCCCGTATCAGCCGCGTTCTGCGCTGCAAAACTCGTTCCAGTTTTTTCCACGCCTTAGCGTCAAATTTTGCAGCGTCCTTCAGCGCTGCTTCGCGCAGTTCGGTCTCCTCTTTGTCGAATACCGCCTCTAGTTTTGCCCGGATAGCATCGTTTTTGTGCCCAAGCGTTTTCACCCATTCTTTCATCACCTGCAAGTCGCGCAGCGCACCCAGGCTCCGAAAAAGTTTGCGCCCGATTTTTTGCATCTCACCCCAACCGGCGTCCGGATCCACCTCTTCCATCACTTCCGCAACAGACCGGCACCGGCGCACCGCTACGCGCACGTCGTGCACCGTGTCAGGATTGACATCCTCGCGCAAGTGCCCAAGTTCCTTCACCACACGAGACATCCAGTGGTTTATTCCGCTGTCCTCGTTTTTTCCGCTGCCTGCGGAAATTGTCGTCACGCTCGCCATCATGTCCTCAACTTATGTGAATTGCGTATTCGCCAGACCTACCGTGCAGCTTCCGGCCCCTTTTAAGAACCTATAGGGTATTCCTGCGCCCCATCTCAGTCCACCCTCGGAACCACTTTTAAAAGATTTCCACAGGCCCACTTCAGAAGATTTCCACAGCCCGTAAATGAATCCTCGAAAGCCTCACCCGTCCGCCAACTTATCTCCTGCCTTGAGTGCGCGCCGTCCCCATGTTATTTTCATTACTGCACTGTACACGCCCCGGAGTGGCGGAACTGGCAGACGCAGCAGACTCAAAATCTGCCGGAGCTATGCTTCGTGTGGGTTCGACTCCCTCCTCCGGGACCATTTATTAGATGATCGATACTATTCTTAGTTGGTGCAACCCAGATGCTCAACTCGCTCTCGCCTGTGGAAGGCTTTCCCGCGAATGACCGCAAACCCTGGTAGTTCTGAATCCCCAGCAAATCGCCGGCGCAGTCAGCGTGTGCTCTTGCGGCTCCCCATCAAAGTCACTCTCCGCGGGCCTGGCATTGTCACCGCGTCGGAAGAGACCGTGACCCAAGTTGTGAACGCCCATGGCGCGCTAATTTATTTGAAGCTGAAGGTCAGTGCCGGCCAGTTTGTTGCCATCAAAAATACTTCTACCGATGAAGAGCATGTCGCGCGCGTTGTGCGCACCAAGCTTCTCGACGGCGAAATGTCCGAAGTTGCGTTGGAATTCATGACCCCTGCGCCCAAGTTTTGGCGCATCTCTTTTCCTCCCTCGGACTGGGAAAGCCAGCCCGAAGAACCCGCCCCCGGACAGAAATCCGGATAAAAATTCGCAGGATATTGCCGCAGAGTTACTTGCCGCCACGCTGCGCGATCAACTCCATCGCAGCGGCGCTTACAAATTTTTTGTTATGAAACCTCATGCCCCAGCTCAGGGGCGTTACATCGCGATACTCATGCATGAAGTCTTCCCCGTAACCAGGATGAAGTTGTTTGCGCAAAGATGCCCGCGCATTTGGATCGGCGCCATGATCGAGCAATAGCTGCGCGAATGGCGCCACCTGCGGTAGCCCATTGTGGTTCATCCAAAAATTTGGCTGCGATACCACGGTCGCAAACAGCGCTGTGTGGCCGCCGAATCCTTCCGCATCCACCGACGCTTTAGCGTTCACGTTCATGCCACGCTCGATCAGCCAGCGCGCAATTTCCATTTCGTCATAATCCACGCTCATGTGCAAAAGAGTCGCGCCTGCCAGGGGCGTCCCATGTGTCGCCATCACTTCGTCTCCACAACCCCATTCCGGAGGATATATTTCCTCATGCGAAAAAGTTCGGCTGAGCAGTCCGGCATCTTGTCGAAGATGCTTCTCAAGCAGGTCGATTCGTCCACGATGCACTGCCATCGGCGGCGTGTCCGGAAGTTCTAAACCGTGCTGGACATATAATTCCAGAATCTGGTGCTTGGCCGGCGGGTTCCGGCTGTCTGTCTCCAGAACAACCGATACAGGCGCAACGCTTTTGCCGTGTTCGTCAATTACCTTCGCGCCCATTTCCAGCATCAGTTTAGTCCCCGGAACGTTCAGCGTGTATGCGGGTCCACTCAACGCGTCCGCCTCCATCCGCGGGCTGCCCATCATCGTGTGCAAACTGCGAGCAGTTTCTATCTGGCCTTGCAGCGCTGCGCGCCCAAGCGCGTACATGTGGTCTTTGGCGCCGAGCTTATGCAGAAGTGAAATAATCTCGGCGCGGCCCAGGTTCGCCGCGTAGCTCATCGGCGGCCCCCAGTTGCATTTCTCCGTTCCGCGCGCCATTTCTTTTATGAGTTCTGGATGTTTGAGGACCATCTTGCGGATCATTTCCTGGTCGTCACGCCAGATTGCGTCCACTAGATTGCAGGCCCGCGCCAGGCGAGGCCAGCTCGCTACGCCGTAGCTGCGGGCCAGCACCAGCTGCGCGTCTGCAAGCTTGGCGTCTGCGCCGGAGATTTTTTTTGGATGATATTTCTGAAGATCCGCAGCCGCGTTAGGATCGCCCCTGCGAAAATCGCTCAGCAACTCTTTCGCTTGACGCTTTAATTGGTCGGGATTAGGACGAACAGGAAGGTGACGATCGGGCATAACGATCCTCCTTTTAAATTACCCGGGCGTCCGCTGCTTCGGGCTAAAGGAGGTTCGTGAGAACCGTTTGATGAATAATGCAATTCAGGTGGACTCGGTCCTGCCCGCGGACGGGAGGCGTCCTGCACGCCTCGGCCTATAATACTTCAAACCCGGGCCGGTTGCTCGCACCCCCATCGCAAAGCAACTGCGAAGCGGCGATATTCGTATCGAAAAAGAGTCTTGTATCGGTTATTGAATCGTTTTAATATTGGCTTCATTACAGCCGCCGATTTCGTATGGCTTTCAGGAGAACCATGCTGCCCAAGTTTCCTACTTTCCCTGCAGCTCTCGCGTTAGTATGCGCGCCTGCAGTGCTATCAGCGCAAACACAACCCGCCGACTTCGCCCTCGACTCCAACTGGCGCCTGCAATCCTCTTGTGAAATCAAATCCACTGGTCAGCAAATTTCCACCGTTGGTTTTCCCGCAAATTCATGGCACGCCGCCGTAGTCCCCGGAACCGTCGTCGGCTCTCTGGTAACCGACAAAACCTATAAAGATCCTTTTTTCGCCACCAACTTGAAATCTCTGCCGGGAATGAATTACTCCACCGAACCTGGCAAAGATTTTGCGTTTTTCGCACTGCAGGACATGCCCAAGGGCAGTCCCTTCCTGTGCTCCTGGTGGTATCGCACCGAATTTTCTCTTCCCGCGGAATTCAATTCTGAAACCCGCTGGCTGCATTTTCTTGGCATAAATTACCGCGCCAACATTTGGTTAAACGGAACTCTAGTCGCCAATGAACACGACGTAGCCGGTCCGCATCGCATGTTCGAATTCAACGTCAGCAAATTACTGCATCCTGGTAAAAATGCTCTTGCCGTCGAAGTCTTCGCCCCGCAAAAAGATGATCCGGCGTTAACTTGGGTTGACTGGGCCCCTACCCCCGCCGACAAAGACATGGGCATCTGGCGTGAAGTATTTCTGAGCAGGACTTCCGACGTTGCAGTGCGCAACGCCTTCGTAAGTTCAAAATTGGATTCGGAATATAAAACCGCCGCGCTCACCGTCAGCGTCGACCTTCGCAACGCCGCGGACCACGATGTTTCCGGAGTCCTGCAATTCGAATTCGATAGCGCGAAAATTAGCCAGCCCGTAACCATCCCCGCCAACCAACTCAAAACAGCCCGCTTCACTCCTGACCAATTTAAGGAATTGCAATTGGCGCATCCCAAGTTTTGGTGGCCTTATCAGGTGGGCGAACCGTATCTCTATACCGCGAAAATTTCTTTCCGCGTCGGTGGCAAAAGTTCCGGTGACACAGTTTCCGATTCTTCCACCGTTACCTTTGGCGTTCGTGAAGTCACCTCCCAGCTTACCGACCAGGGCAATCGCCTCTTCAAAATCAATGGCCGCAATATCTTGATTCGCGGTGCGGCCTGGGCGCCGGATCTTTTTCTTCGATGGTCCTCCCCCCGCCTCGACGCCGATCTCGCTTATGTGAAGGATATGAATATGAACACCATTCGGCTTGAAGGCCGAATGGATCGCGAAGAATTCTTTGATAAAACCGATCGCCTGGGCATTCTGGTTATGCCCGGATGGACTTGCTGCGATTCCTGGGAAAGGTGGGACGTCTGGACACCGGAAACCCGCAACATTGCCGCCGCTTCCATGACCGATCAAGCCAACCGCCTCCGCAATCACCCCAGCGTTTTTGTATTTCTCTATGGCAGTGATGGCCCTCCTCCTGCCGACATCGAAACCATGTATCTCAATATTCTTAAAGCGCGTGAATGGCCAAATCCGTCCGTCTCCTCAGCCTCTGCGGAAACCACTAAAGTCACCGGAAAGTCCGGCGTTAAAATGACCGGCCCATACGAGTACGTTCCCCCGGTCTATTGGCTTACCGATAAGGAAGCCGGCGGCGCGCACGGCTACAATACCGAAACCAGTCCCGGGCCCGCGATTCCCACCATCGAAAGTCTCAAGAAATTTATTCCCGCCGATCACCTCTGGCCCATCGACGATGTTTGGAACTATCACGCCGGCCTCGAGCGCTTCACTACCATTAACGTTTTTCTGCAAGCTTTGAACGAACGATACGGCACCGCTACTTCACTGGAAGATTTCGAGCGGAAATCTCAAGCCGCTACTTATGACGGTCAACGCGCCATGTTCGAAGCCTACGGACGCAATAAATACACTTCCACCGGCGTCATTCAATGGATGCTCAACAACGGCTGGCCTTCGCTGATCTGGCACCTTTACGATTATTATCTGGTGCCCGCCGGCGGCTACTTCGGCACGAAAAAAGCCAACGAAATTGTGCACGTGCAATATTCTTACGACGATAATTCCGTTGCGGTGGTCAACGGCCGGTACGAGCCAATAAAAAACGTCAAAGTAACCGCAAAAATTTACGACATAAACGCGAAAGAAAAAGCTGCAAAAGACGCCACGATTGATTTGCCCTCCGACGGCAGCGTCAAAGCCTTCGATTTACCAACGCCCGAAAATCTTTCCACCACATATTTCTTGAAACTCCAGCTCCATGACGCCACAGGAAAACTGATCAGCGACAACTTCTATTGGCTCTCGCGCAAACCCGATACTCTCGACTGGAAAAATAAGCAAGACACCGTTTACACCCCGCAAGCGCAATTCGGCGACCTAAAAGGTTTAAATTCCTTGCCGCAAATTAAATTGCAAATTTCTGCTTCCGCAAAAACCACGCAAAATACCGGCGTCGTCTCGGTTTCCATAAAAAATCAAACCCAAAGTCTGGCCTTCATGGTTCATCCGCGTCTCGCGCACGGTTCAAATCTCGACGACGTCACGCCGATCTTCTGGGAGGACAATTATTTCTCGCTTCTTCCCGGCGAACAACGCACCGTCACCGCCACCTACAATTTGCAATCGCTAAACGGCGAAAAAGTTTCGCTCGTAGTGGATGGGTTTAACGTAGCCCCCGTTCCCGTCCCGGTCGCCCACTGAATTCTGCTTGATCAAAGAACCGAGCCCGCACCAAGGGCTGCGGATCACCGTGTGAAAACGCGAGATTCCGGCTCTAACGATGTAACGCGCAGAATGCAATCGTCGATATAGGTTATTCGCAAGTACATGCCCCCGTGAATCGATCCACCGTGAGCTGAAGGTCGATTGAAGCAGGTTGTCGCTATGTGGTCGGAATATCTAAATGTATGGCCCGAAATTACGAACGACTCGTCCTTGCGCCCTTCATAATACATGGGGTGAAAATGTTCCACGATGCCCTCGACGACCTCACACTCGCCAGAGGTTAACGCTTTTACGTGGTCGCGGCGCAAGACATACGAATCTATAAATACGTAGGCAGCTGTGAGAAGCGCAAACCCAGCCAGGTAGTAACCGACATTCTTGATCACTATGTGAACCCACTTCAATTTTTCCATCAGTATTCCGAGGCAGCCAGCTATGAACAGGGCTGCGGGAGCTTCTACAGCCTTCCAATCAAAATGCTCCGCCGCGATATCGAAAATGATCTTAGATTCCATTGGTTAGCTCCAGCTATAAGGTAGCCTCATTTGTCATTCACCACCGAATTCTCAGAAGGCACCTCAAGCCGCAAAATACAATCGTCGATGAACTTTACCCGCAGCAACATGCCATTGTGAATGGGTCCTCCGTGTGGCTGGGTTTGATCGAAGCAATTGGTGGTTCCAAGTTCGTCGTAGTCAGAGTACAAAAATATGTGCCCCGAAATAGTGAATGATTCTTTCGAGCTTCCGTCATCTGGCATGGGGTGCAGATTCTCGACAACGCCTTGCACAAATTCATAGCGCCTATTTGCCAGAACCTTTATGTGATTTTGCCGAGAAAGGTACCAGTGGCCGGTGTAGTAGCCAGCAGCAACGACCGCACATAGAATCATGAAATAGCCCCATTTTTCTGAGACTGCA